>JAEEGL013391693.1_pt1 | contig 109734 bp, 84 predicted proteins | sample 9134231 | NCBI WGS metagenome assembly JAEEGL01 (sample SAMN16246548, study PRJNA631951) | gut metagenome | biome: gut microbiome; feature: rumen; material: fiber-attached | host: Bos | place: Iran: Karaj | collected 2018-10
GCTTCTGCCCTCAACCTTGGTTTCTACGGTTCCTGGGAATGGTGCCAGATCGCTGTGAAGGAACAGCTCTCCGATAACGCATGGGGCGGCGGTGAGAACCGTAATGACAACACCGACGGTTTCCAGGTCGCTGAATACAGCTTCGACTCTGAGAACCCCGCTCTTGAAAAGTACTATACCCTCCTCTATACTCTGGTATACAGGGCCAACCTCGTCCTTGACAATGCCGAGGAAGGAAAGAGCACCGCTATCGACCAGTACCGTGCTGAGGCAAAGGTCTTCAGGGCATACGCTTACTTCGAGCTTACCACTTTCTGGGGCGTACCGCCGCTTGTGGACCATGTCCTGACTCCTGATGAGTACAAGGTCAACAATGCTACTCCCGAAGAGCTTTGGGCATTCATGGAGAAGGACCTCACAGAGGCTATCGGCTCCGGGAAGCTCGTAGAGAAGAAGGCTGTCGATGACAAGACCACTTGGCGTATCACCAAGCAGTTCGCGCAGGCTCTCCTCGCCAAGGTTTACCTTTGGCAGAAGAAGTATTCTGAGGCTGCCGCTCAGGTCGACGCGATAGTCGCCAGCGGAAAATATCGTCTCATGCCCGCTTCTGAAGGCGCTTACGGTGATATGCTCCATGTTTCCCACAACTTCAACTCCGAGAGCATTCTCCAGTTCAACCGTGTACCTGACAACAACACTTCCCAGGGTTGGTCGTACTTCACCAGCTTCTTCGGACCCCGTGGTGACAAGATGGTATGGACGGGAGTAGGAACCAATACTCCTGCCGGTCAGACCGCGTACGATGTGTACGAGACCACCTGTTGGGGCATCGGTTGCCCTACACAGGACCTCTATGACGCATTCATGAAGGAAGAGGGCCCCAACGGATACCGTTTCCATGAGTCCATCCGCGGATACACCACCATGCAGAAGGAAGAAGGATGGCGTCTGAAGAACGGAGCCGTCATGTGCGGAGACAGCGTTTTCATGTGGAAGACCAGGATGATCAAGGAGGACCGTATGGGACTTACACGTAACCGCGGTAAGAACTGGACCCTTATGCGTTACGCTGAGGTTCTGCTCGTCGGTGCTGAGGCTCATCTTATGAACAACAATAACGCTAAAGCCGCCGAATACCTCAATCTTGTCCGTCAGAGGGCACAGCTCCCCGCGAAGAGCAACATCACGCTCAACGACATCAAGGTCGAGAAGAGGCTTGAACTCTGCTACGAAGGTTCACGCGCACAGGATATCTGGCGTTGGGGTGACGGTCCTGCAGTCCTCGGAAAGAAGGGTGAGTCCGCTCACTGGTTCAAGGTGGTCTGGACTGACGAGAACGATCCCAGCAAGGATATCAAGACCATGGAGTATACTTCTACCTATCCTAGCCCTAACGCTTTCGGTTTCAAGGCTGGAAAGAACGAGAGACTCCCGTTCCCTCTGAGCGAGACCGTGGCTAACCCGAATATCGTCCAGAATCCCGGATATTAATCCCAAGGTATTTGGAATTTGATAATAATATTGGTAATTTGGAGCCGGTTTTATAGCCGGCTCCTTTTTGAAAGAATCGGGCCGGAAATATGACCGGCGCACAAAACACAGCTACTTCGGTATGAAAAAGTTCATTTTCCTTATTGGTGCAGCCCTTCTGGGCCTCTCTCTTCATGCCCAACCCCCTCAGGGCGGTGCTCCTCAAGGTCAGAGACCCCAAGGTCAAAGGCCCGCGCAGCAGGGTGGTCGCGTAAAGATCCTTATTGACAATGACCTTTGCGGGGACGGTGACGGACTGTTCCATCTTGTCCATCAGATGCTTTGCACCAGTTCGGATGTCAGAGGCATTGTAGGCGCGCATGTGGGTGCCCGTTCCCAGGCATGGGGACAGACTTCCGGTGAAGCTGCCGCTCGCAACAATGCTGACATTTCAGTGAGCAGGGCTAACGAGATCCTTGAACTTACCGGAAAGGCAGGCAAGGTGACAGTGAAGCCTGGCGCCCCCGGACCTATGGCGGACCCTAAGACTCCTATCGACACGGAAGGTGCGAGGCTCATCATAGAGGAAGCCAAGAAGGCTACACCCGAGCGTCCTCTGTATCTTCTTTTCGGGGGACCTCTCACGGATATCGCCAGCGCATGGCTTCTGGACCCTTCGATCTCCAAGAACGTCATACTGCTTTGGATAGGCGGGCAGGAGTATCCTTTCGGCCATCCTTTTCCTCCGGAGCATTTCAGGGGCAACAACCTGGTCGAGTACAACCTCCGTCTCGACATCAATGCGGCACGTACTGTCTTCAATGACAGTGATATAATGATTTGGCAGATCCCCCGTGACGTTTATCGCCAGTCGATGTACAGCATGGCTGAGCTTGAGGACAAGATCTTCCCTCTCGGTAAGATAGGGGAGTATCTGAGCGGAAAGCTTGGAGGCTTCGCCCGTTCAGCGGACACATATGTCCTCGGCGACAGCCCTCTTTGCCTTATCAGCACCCTCACCACCACTTTCGAACCCGGTGCTGCAGGAAGTTTCTACGAGGTTACACCTGCACCCAAGATAATGGAGGACGGGAAATACGATTTCTCTTCTCCGGGACGTGACATCATCGTCTACAAGACTATTGACACCAGGCTGCTCCTTTCAGATATGGAGTCCCGTTTCCGGCTTCGTGCGGCAGCTGAAAGCAAATAGTTCCGGAACAAGGCAACGGAAAATTTACGGGTATGAGAAAACTGTTTTTCTCTTTGGCGATTTTCTTGCCGGTGGTCTGCTTCTCACAGCAGGTCACCGTACGCCTTGATAAACCTGGTGCCCCGATAAGCCCTTACATGTGGGGCATTTTCTACGAGGACATCAATTACTCCGGAGACGGAGGACTGAATGCTGACCTCGTCCAGAACGGATCCTTCGAGTATTACCCGTTCTTCACCACCAATTCTCCTGAGCCGGTGAACTTCCATCCCATGTTCGCATGGGAGACGGAATCCCGTGAAGGAGGGGAAGGAAGCGCTTATGTCAGCGCCAACAATCCGTTGAACTCCAACAATCCCCACAACCTGGAGATTCTCCAGAATGAGGACAAGGGCTGGTTCGGAGTGAGGAACACCGGTTATGACGGGATGGTAGTGAGAGAAGGTCAGAAATATGACTTCAGCGCCTATGTCTCCGTATGGAAGCAGCGTCTTCCCATGAGACCTGGAGGCGGTGGCGGCCAGCCCGGAGGCGGTCAACCTGGAGGCGCCAGACCTGCTGGACAGCCCGGCGGTCAACCCGGTGGCGGTGACGTATCCATGATGATGCGGAGGATGGCGGTTTCGCCGGCGACAATCCGTGTCGAACTAAGGAACGGGGACGATGAACTTCTGGACTCGGTGGAATTCGACAACGATGCCCTGGACCGTGACTGGAGAAAGGTTACAGCCACTCTCATTCCTTCGAAGTCCTGCAACAAGGCTTCTTTGGTAATACTCGTGAAAGGGCATAACCTCACGAAACTTGACATGGTACGTCTTCTTCCCCAGGATACTTTCAAGGGGCATGGGATGAGGAAGGATCTTGCGCAGACTGTTGCCGACCTCCATCCTTCTTTCATGCGTTTCCCTGGAGGCTGCATCATCCACGGAGGCGACCTTGAGAACACCTATCATTGGAAGGAGACTATCGGAGATCCCGCCCAGAGGAAGAACATCTGGAGCCGTTGGGGATATTTCCAGTCGATGGCGATCGGATATTACGAGTACTTCATCTTCTGCGAAGATATCGGAGCGATTCCTCTGCCGGTGCTCCCTGTGGGAGTTTCCTGCGGCTTTGAAAAGTATGAGGTCTGCCCGATGGATGAACTTGACGGCCCTATCAGCGAGGTCCTTGACCTTGTCGAGTTCGCCAACGGTCCGGTTTCTTCATACTGGGGAGGCGTAAGGGCGTCTCTGGGCCATCCTGAGCCTTTCGGCTTAGAGTATCTTTCTCTCGGAAACGAGGAAACCGATACCCCCGAATTCAGGGAGAGGTATCCTTACTTCGTGAAAGCCCTTAGGGAGAAGTATCCTGAGGTCCGTATAATAGGAACTTCAGGATTCGGGGCGAATGTACCTCTGTATGACCTTATGATCGACCAGAAGGTATGGTCCACAGATGAACACTACTACATGAACCCCGACTGGTTCCTTTCCCAGCAGCACCGCTTCGACAATTATGACAGGAAGGGACCGAAGATTTTCGTAGGAGAGTACGCTTCCTACGGGAACACCCTCTTCCATGCCCTCAGCGAAGCCGCATTCATGACAGGTCTTGAGAGGAATTCCGACATTGTGGAGATGGCTTCATACGCTCCGCTGCTTGCAAAGTACGGCCATACCCAGTGGGAAAGGGCGGACATGATTTTCTTTGACAACACTTCCATCGTGAAGACTCCGAACTACCATGTGCAGAAACTGTTCATGGACAATGCCGGGGATTCATATGTGGACAATACCTTCACTACTGAAGACCAGACTCTTGCCTTCTCCTCCACTTTCGACAGCAAGAGCTCTGAGCTTATAGTTAAGGTCGTGAACGCCTCCGATACGCCGAAAACCGTCCCCATTACCATAGATGGTGTGAGGAAGGTCGGTACAAAGGGTACCGGCTTCATTCTCACCGGAGGGAAAGATGATATAAATGACAGGACCTCTCCTGACAAGGTGAGCCCCAAGGCTCTTACTTTCAAGACCGGGAAGAAGTTCACTGTCAGCGCACCGGCGTATTCAGTACAGGTTATGAGAATACCAATCACCAAATAAATCAATTGCCCATGAAAAAAATCCTTATTGCACTCTGCGCAGTCGCATGTGCGCTTCCTGTTCTTGCTCAGCCCAAGCTCAGCAAGGACAACATCGATGAAGTGATCAAGGCCATGACTCTCCAGGAGAAGGCAACCCTTCTTGTCGGTGGAGCACGTGCCGCCATGGTCAACGGTGTAACATCCGGAGTTGCAGCCCAGGTTCCTGGAGCAGCCGGAAACACCCGCCCCATCGAGCGTCTCGGCATTCCTGCAACCGTCCTCGCTGACGGCCCTGCCGGACTCCGTATCTCTCCTACCAGGGCAGGTACCAGCGACACCTTCTACTGCACCGGTTTCCCTGTAGGAACCCTTCTGGCCAGCTCTTGGGACATCGACCTTGTCCAGGACGTCACCAAGGCTATGGGTAATGAGGTCCTTGAGTATGGTGTTGACGTTCTCCTCGCTCCCGGTATGAACATTCACCGTAACCCTCTTTGCGGCCGTAACTTCGAGTACTTCTCAGAGGACCCTCTCCTCTCCGGAAAGATGGCAGCCGCTTACGTCAACGGTATCCAGAGCAACGGTGTCGGAACTTCCATCAAGCACTACGCCACCAACAACCAGGAGACCAACCGTAACGAGGACAACTCAAGGGTAAGCCCCAGGGCTCTCCGCGAGATCTACCTCAAGAACTTCGAGATCGCCGTCAAGGAGTCAAAGCCTTGGACAGTGATGTCTTCTTACAACCAGCTCAACGGTGAGTACACCCAGCAGAAGAAGGACCTTCTGACCAACATCCTCCGCGAGGAATGGGGTTACAAGGGAATCGTCATGACCGACTGGGGAAACAAGGCCGGTACCGTCAAGTCCGCATGGTCAGGCAATGACCTCATGGAGCCCGGTAACCAGAACGAGATCGACCGTATCATCGAAGGTGTCCAGAACGGAACACTCGCTATCGCCGATGTCGACCGCAACGTCCGCAACATGCTCGAGTACATCGTCAAGACCCCCAGGTTCAAAGGCTACAAGTATTCAAGCAAACCCGACCTCAAGGCTCACGCTGAGGTAGCACGCAAAGCTGCAGGTGAGGCTATGGTCCTCCTCCGCAACGAGAACGCCGCTCTTCCTCTCAAGGGAAATGAGAAGGTCGCCCTTTACGGTGTTTCCTCTATCGACTTCGTCGCCGGTGGTACCGGTTCAGGTAACGTGAACAAGGCTTATGTCGTCAATATGAAGGAAGGCCTCGAGAACGCCGGCTTCACTGTAGACAAGGCTCTTGCTGATTACTATCAGGCCAACATGGCATACCAGACCGCACAGAGGGCACTCGCCGGAGGTGGCGGAAGAGGATTCGGCAGCGCTAAACTCGCTGAAATAGCTATCCCTCAGGCTGCTATCACCGCTGAAGCCAACGCCAATGACCTCGCCGTCATCGTCATCGGACGTAACGCAGGTGAGGGTGCTGACCGTCACATGATGGACGACTTCGAGCTCACTTCCATCGAGCGCGAACTCATCCAGAACGTCAGCACAACTTATCACGGCCAGGGTAAGAAGGTCGTTGTCGTTCTCAACATCGGTGGTGTGATCGAGACCAACTCATGGAAGTACCTCGTTGACGCTATCCTTCTCCCTTGGTCTCCTGGCCAGGAGGGTGCTAACGCAGTCGCAGACGTTCTTACCGGAAAGGTCAATCCTTCAGGTAAGCTTCCTATGACTTTCCCGATCAACTTCATGGATCATCCTTCATCATCCAACTTCCCTTACAACTACGACCGTAACGCTACCCAGAACACCGGATTCGGCCGCGCTCCCGCTCAGCCTCAGCTCCGTAAGGATGTTGACTACACCAACTTCGAGGAGGGTATCTATGTGGGTTACCGTTACTTCTCTACCGCCAAGGTCGCTGTTTCTTATCCTTTCGGATTCGGTCTCAGCTATACCACCTTCTCTTACAGCAAGCCGGTCGTCAAGGCTACCGCTGACGGATTCGAGGCAAGTGTGACCGTCACCAACACAGGAAAGGTCGCCGGTAAGGAAGTCGTTGAACTCTATGTCACCGCTCCTGAGGCAGGTCTTGACAAGCCCGCATGCGAGCTCAAGGCGTTCGCCAAGACAAGGAATCTGCGTCCCGGAGAGAGCCAGACCCTCACAATGAAGGTTTCCAACTACGATATCGCTTCTTACAATGAGGCTTCCGTAGCTTGGGAAGCTCCTGCAGGAAACTACATCGTTAGCTTCGCCGCTTCCGTAGAGGATGTCAAGGCTTCAGCAGTCTACACTCTCAAGAAGGCAGGCAAGTGGGCAACCCAGGATCTGTTCAAGCTGGATGCTCCTCTCAACGAGATCAAGGTTTCAAGGAAGTAATTCTTCCATAAGTGCTTGAAATGATTGAGTCCGGCCATTTGGCCGGACTCTTTCACTTTTGCCGTGTTGGCTACAGTAAGGGAATACTGCGCTTTGTCGTCAGAGTATAGTCCTGTGGATTACGGAAGGATCCATCTTGTCGAGACTTCTCACACCGGTCGCGCACATTACACCGGCAAGCTCGTTGGTCATTTCCTTTATTCTGGCTGCCACCTTGTCGGAACCTTCCGGAAGAAGCGGAATGAAGTGTCTTCCTACTCCGACGGCGTCGGCTCCCATAGCGAGGCACTTGTATGCGTCCATTCCGCTGAGGATTCCGCAGTCCACGAATATCTTCATCTTGCCGCCTACCGCATCAGCGATCTGTTCCAGAGCCATGAGGGGAGGTATGGAGTATTTGACTCTTCCTCCATGATGGGAGAGCATTATTCCGGAAACACCCGCGTCAAGGCACTTCTTGGCATCGCTTACGCTTAGCACTCCTTTGAGTATGAAGGGGACCTTTGAGGCTTTCACGAATTTCTTCAGGTCGTCAGTTTTCTTGGCCTTCATCTTTTCGCCCATTACTACATCATATCCACCGCGACCGTTGAAGGAGTGGTCTATGTCCATTCCGACAGCAAGGCAATTCTTCTGCCTTGCCGAATAGCGGATTTTCTTTATGACGTCATCGTTGTCCTCATAAGGCTTTATTATCCTGATGGTTTTTGCTCCGGTCGCCAGCACTTCGTCGAATTCTTCATCCGGTCCCATTCCGATCCAGTTGACGGCGTTGCAGGCTTTGGCGGCTTTGGAATAGACTACCAGACCGCTTTCCGTTTCGGTGCCCCTGAGATGGGACAGGGCGGCTGTCATGATCGGAGTGTCGAAAGTCTCTCCGAAGAGTCTGAATACTGTGGACGGGATATCTGAGTCGAGATACCTTGTCTCCAGCATCAGGGTGTCGAAGAAATACCTTGTGAATGAATCGGAGTCTCCAGGATCCCATCCTGGGTTGACTGTTCTTGGCTCCCATGCCGGCATGGAAGTGGGAAGGAACCTTTGTCCTCCGGGCTGACCTTGAGGGTCGGCACTGGCTGAAAGTATGCCGGGAATGGACAATGCGGCAACAGAGGCAGTTGACATTCTGACGAATGACCTTCTTGATAACTTGTTGTCTTTCATGGCTATTTGTTATTAGTGATTATTCAACTTCTGAGAGTTCCCCTGTCACGGAATCAATGATGAATCCTCTCACGATGAGGTCCTTCGGCATCAGCGGATGCTCCTTTATAGTCTTGACGGTATTCCTTACGGATTTCTCGGTGTCATGGAATCCTTCCAGCCAGCCTTCAAGGTCGATGCCTTCCTTTATGAGGGATGAAAGGGTCTCTTCCTTGATTCCTCTTTCAAGCATGGCTTCCTTCAGGTGCTCGTAGCACATGTGGCAGGCTCCGCAGGTCGAATGGTGCACTACCATCACTTCCTCCACTCCCAGTTCGAAAACGGCGACAACGAGGCTTCTCATCGCTGAATCATAAGGGGTGGGGATTATGCCTCCGGCGTTCTTTATTATCTTGGCGTCACCGTTCTTGAGGCCAAGCGCTTCCTGTAGAAGGATGGAGAGCCTTGTGTCCATGCAGGAGAGCACGGCGAGTTTCTTGGAAGGGAATTTGTCCGTTTTGAAGGGTTCGTATCCGTTTGCTGACACGAAATTCCTGTTGAAAGACAGGATCTGTTCTATGGCTGACATTGGTTGGATAGTTTTGTGCCCCTAAATATACTGCTTTTTGCCGATATTCTGAACATTCGGTGAAAACCGCTCTTTCTTATGGTCTTGTAAGGGTTTGTTCTGCTTTTTTCGGATATTTGCATATACAAAACCTTCAGAAAATGAGAAAAACTATTTCAGTGACTGCAGCAGTGCTGTTCTGCCTTGCCTGCTTTGGACAACGTCCTGACACGATCGAGGTCTGGGGACGGAAAATTCCGCTTGATATGTATCTGAGACTCCAGGGCTATGTTGATGACCCATCATTCCGTCCTGAGACTTGGGGAGACCAGGGTGACGGGACTTACGTGAATCCTATCCTCAATGCCGATTACTCTGATCCGGACGCCATAAGGGTAGGGGATACGTATTATATGGTCGCGTCCGATTTCCATTACATAGGAATGCAGATGCTTTCCTCAAAGGACCTTGTCAACTGGGAATTCGTCGCACAACTCTACGATAAGTTCGATTATCCCGGATGGGAAACGATGGAGCATTACGGGAACGGTTCTTGGGCGCCTTCGGTAAGGTATCATGACGGGAAATTCTACGTCTTCTTCTGCACTCCGAGGGAGGGACTTTTCATGACCTGCTCCGAAAAGCCCGAGGGACCTTGGTCCGATCTTCTTCTGGTCCACGAAGGAGCCGGTTGGGAGGACCCCTGCCCGTTCTGGGACGAGGACGGGAACGCTTATCTGGGACACAGTCTTGTCGGAGCCGGCCCGATCATAATCCACAAGATGAGTCCCGATGGGAAAACTCTCCTGGATGAAGGCGTTGAAGTTTACAGAGGCAATGTCGCTGAAGGAACCAAGATACATAAGTGGGACGGCCTTTATTACATGAGCATCCCTGAAGGAGGCGTCGCACAAGGAAACCAGGTGATCCTCCGCTCGGAGTCCATTTACGGCCCGTATGAAAGGAAAGTGGTATTGGAAAAGGGCTCCACCAACGTGAACGGACCTCACCAGGGTGCGATAGTGGACACTCCTGAAGGGGAATGGTATTTCATGCACTTCCAGCAGACTCCTGCGATCGGAAGGGTTGTCCATCTCCAGCCGATGCGCTGGGAGGGCGGTTGGCCTGTAATGGGTGAGGATTACGACGGCAACGGAATCGGTGAACCTGTAGGTTCATGGAAGATGCCTTCTTCCACTTCCGGCAAACCGGAGATTCCTCATAAACCTGCTTCTTCGGATGATTTCTCTGGAAAGACTTTGGGAGCGCAGTGGCAGTTCAACCATAATCCGGTCCCTGGGGCTGTTTCTTTGACGGCCAAGAAAGGATATCTTGTCACGAAAGCTCTGAAGGCTGATTACTTCCACTTCGCGAGGAACACCATCACCCAGAAACTTATGGGTTATACGGGAACCGCCACCCTGAAGGTCAAGCTCTCGAAGATGAAGGACGGACAGCGTCTTGGACTTGCCGTCATGGGACTCTTTGAACAGAAGGCTGGAGTGAAGAAAGAGAACGGAAAGAAGTGGGTGTATTTCGAGAACGAGAAAGGGGAAGAAGTGCTTTCCGTTCCCATCAAGCGTTCACGGGTCTGGTTCAGGCTTGATTACGATATGAGGGATCTTACCCTAAGGTTCTCTTATGCTGTGAAGAAAGGAAAGTTCCTTGCCATGGGCGAACCCTTCATCAACCTTTTCGGAAACTGGAAAGGAATCCGTCCTGCACTGTTCAATTACAACACTGTGGCCGAAGGAGGCGAGGCTCTCTTTGATGAGTTCGTGTACGAGTTCGACTGCAAGTGAGGTGAATCTTTTCTATAGAAAGAACGGCCCCCGGAAGTCATACAAGACTCCGGGGGTCATGCATTATCATGGTGCCCCTCGTACAGCGATTACATTGTTGACCGCATGTATGGGGAGATGATTTTTCGATATATTTGCAACATTCCCCGTTTCCTTGCGTCATATCAGTGGAAAGGGGAGAAGAAATCCTTTCCGAGGACGTGTTCCGGATACAACCATACCGCAAGCATAGAATGACCAGGGAAGAGACAGTACGCCTGTACAACAGCCAGTCAAGGAGACTCTTTACGATGAGCCTCAGGATAACCGGTGACTCTTCCGAAGCGGAGGAAGTGATGCAAGATACGCTTCTGAAGTACATCTCGGACGGACCTTCCGGCCTTTCTCCCCAGCAGGAATCAGCATGGCTCGCCAGGACCTGCATCAGGGCATCGATAGATTCTTTGAGAAGAAGACGGCGTCTGGATGATCTGATGGTGGACATTGAGAATGCTCCTGATATAGAGGATGACGGGACAGACCCCGAAGAGAATGAAAGGGAGATAACCCTTGAAGCGGGAAAAGTCAAGAAGGCGATATCGATGCTTCCGGACAAATACAGGATGACGGTGCATCTGATGCTTGTGGAGGGGATAGGGTACGCGGAACTGTCCGAGACGACCGGGATCAAGGAATCCACCTTGAGGTCGTACCTGATGAGAGGAAAAGCCAAACTGCTTTCGATACTTTCGAAGCTATAGTGAAGACACAAAACACAACACAACAATATTGATGTCAGACGATGAATACGGAAATAGATAAATATCTGAGCGGCCATAGGGAAGAACTCTATGAGGATCTCCCCGAAGGAGCGATGGAACGTTTTCTGGAGAGATTGCCTTTCCAGGAAGAAGAACTTCCTTCTCCCACTCCGGCATGGACCAGGGCATGGAAGATAACGGTCGCTTTCGCTTCGGTTGCTGCTGCCGCTGTGCTTATCGCGGTGTTCGCTTTCTCTTTGAGCGGATCGGGGAAGGGAAATTATTTCCTCGGAACGGGGAATGACCCGGACAAGGTATATGCCGCATATCTGGACCGTCTGGAGAATTACTCCAAGAAAGCAGGGCAGAATCCTCTTCTGGAAACCACCCTTGAGAGTATATCCTTTGAGGCGATACCGCTGCTTCATCAGCTTCCCGAGGAGATGCCTTCAGCTCAGAAGGCGGATATCCTTAAACGGCACTACGGCGCAATTCTGGACGGATTGGGGAAAGCCGTCAAAGATTCTGGAAACAATACCATCATATAGTTCATAGACATTGAAAAACACAAAACCATGAAAACTATATTCAGATACGCCGCACTTGCGGCATTGGCTCTTGCAGGAGTCTCGGCATATGCGTCGCCGGATTCCCGTTCGGAAGGATATGACCTCAAGCAGGTCCAGACTTTGCCCCAGGATGAGAAGAAAAGTCAGGACTGGTCTGAAGGATTCCCGTTCTATTTCGACAAGGAGGCTCTTGCGGCTCAGATGGAGGCCTTCCGTGAGCAGATGAGAGAGAGCTTTGAGAACAACAGGGAGTTCTGGGACAATCTGAAAGAAGGCTTTTCCATCGGTAAGGACCAATTCCTTGCCCGTATTCCCGAAATCAGCGATGAGGCTATGGATGCATTGAGGGACCAGATTGAAGATGCCCGCGCTGACTTCGAGGAACTCCGCGAAAGGGTCTTCACCGAAAGGGGATGGGACCTTAATGAAGATGACGAGTTCTCTTATTCCGATGGACAGGCTCCTGCTCCGACTGTTACCAAGGACTATAACTTAAGGAATTTCACAGGAGTATCGGCTTCGGGGATTTTCAAGGTGGAAGTCAGCAAAGGCCCCTTCTCTGTAAGTGTCGAGTGCACCGAAACCATAGCGCCATACGTCAAAGTGAGGGTGGTCGGCAACTCATTGGTCCTTGGATTGGAGAACATGCCGAACAGCGTTTCCAGAAGGCTTAAAGGGGATACTGTGCTCAAAGCATATGTTTCTATGCCGAAGCTTTCGAACGTGAAACTCTCCGGAGCGAGCGGCATCATTCTCAATGACCATTTCGATCTGGGCGGGGATGTTTTCTATTGCGAACTGAGCGGTGCATCTTCAGCGAAGGGCGTGAGGGTGAGTTCCAGGAAGGCGAATCTTGACATGAGCGGAGCTTCCAACGGTGATTTCATGCTGGACTGCGATTCTTTCTCGACTTCCATGTCCGGGGCTTCCGTGGCCAAGTTTGACGTAGTCGCTGACGGGGTTACGATTGAAGTCTCAGGCGCAAGCAAGGCATCAGGAAAGGTCGACACAGACAACCTCTCACTTGAATCCTCAGGATCCTCCTTGACTGATTTGTCCGGAAGGGCGAGGAGGATGACTGTCGAAGGCAGCGGAGTCTCCAAGTTCTCGCTTTCTTCTCTTGAGTGCGGAAAGGCTTCAGCCGAGCTGTCCGGTTCTTCTACTGCCAGAATGGATGTCGCGGATGAACTGAAAGTGGAACTTTCCGGAGCGTCATCACTTCTTTACAACGGCAACAGAGGATTGTCTCTCGATGTCGAGTCCGTATCCAGGGCGTCCACTCTGAAAAAGTATTGATACCAGGGTGCAATACCCGTAAATGATAGAATTATCCCGGTCTTGCGGAAAGCAAAGGCCGGGATGATCGGTTTTTGTGGTGATGAATCTATTCTTGGCTGTCGGAAAGGACGGCTTTGGCTGCACTTTGCCCAGCCATGAATCCGGTACAGAAAGCCACCTGGAGGTTGTATCCACCTGTATCACAGTCGACATCAAGGAGTTCTCCGCAGATGTAGAGGCCTTCTTGCAGACGGGACTCCATGCTCTTAGGAAGAACTTCATCGAGAGATACTCCGCCGGCCGTGATGACACACCTTTCGTAACCGACATAACCGTCAACAGGGAACTCCCATCCCTTGAGCACTTTCGTCAGTGTGTCGAGGTCTATTCTCTCATTGCCTTTCCTTCCTTGGAGAATGGAGGGATTGCACATCATGAATCCTCCTATGAGTTCCCTTGGCATGAGCTTTCCGAGAAGGACTCTGGCGAGCGAGGGAATGGGCATCTTGGAGCTTCTTGGATCCTTCCCGATCTCTTTCCAAAGGCCACGGAGCCTTTCACGCAGGTCATCCGGTTCCACTGCCGGTTTCAGGTCAAGGCGGAGAACTGGCTTGCCGCCGTTCATGACTGCTTTGACACAGTCCCTGCTGAGGCTGAACCCTATAGGACCTTCTATTCCGCCGTCTGTGAAGTCCATGTCACCCATCTCGGAAGCTATGACGTTGCCGTTTGCCGAGAGTGTGAGTGATACGTTCTTCAGCTGGATTCCGCAAAGGGCTTTCCCGATTGAAGAGAGAGGGGTGGACCTGTCAAGGTGTCCGTTTTTCTCCGGGACGGCGTCCTTGTAACCCTTGGGGACCATCGCTGTCAGGGAAGGGAAACAATCCATGATCTTGTGCCCGAATTTCTCAGCGAAGGCATATCCGTCACCGGTGGAACCTGTTCCCGGATATGATAGACCGCCTGTGCAGAGGATCAGTTTCGAGCAGCTGAAGGTCCTTGTCCCTTGCGTTGAAATCATGAACACAGGACCTTTCGAAGAATTGTTCACGGTGATCGCCTTCACTTCGACGTTGTTCTCTATTCTGGCCCCGTTTCTTGTAGCTATGTTCCTCAGGGTATCGACTACGTCAGAAGCCTTGTGTGACTGGGGGAATGCTCTGTCACCCCTTTCAACCTGGCAGGGAAGTCCGGTTTCTTCAAGTATCGAGATGACTTTCTCGGGAGGAAGGTTGTAGAATGAGGGACGAAGGAAATTCTTCTTTGTCCTTATGTGGGCTGAGAATTCCTCCCAGGGCTTCACGTTGGTGAAGTTGCACCTGCCCTTGCCGGTTATCATCATCTTCCTGGCCACTCTCGGCATCTTCTCCAGAACGGTCACCCCGGCAGCACTTTCCTGTGGCGAAAGTACGCTTTCAGCACCGATCGCAGCCATCAGACCCGACGCTCCTCCTCCTATAATGATAATGTCGCTGTACATCAAATGTTCCCTCCAGAAAGTCAATATTCTCAAAAATATTCCTATATTTGCAACCCGGTTTCTTCTTGGAACCGTCAAGCCGCTTTAGCTCAGTCGGTAGAGCAGCTCATTCGTAATGAGCAGGTCGCGGGTTCGAGTCCCGTTCGCGGCTCTTCTAAGCTCCTTATTTTGAGGGGCTTATTCTATCTCATATGGTTGGTCTGGATTCCTTTCTCCAGATCAGCCTTTATTCTTCTGCAGATGTCAATGGATTCTTTCCCTGGATGTATCCATCTGTATGCTATGAGCAGAGTTACGGCTATCAGAAAGACCTTCATGAGGACGCCTCCATTGAGTATTGAGGACAGTATGAAGGGAAGGATGATCAGGAGGATGAAGACAACCGTCCTTAGCAGTGTGTTCCTGTCTCCATGCTTCATCACAACAGCATACCTTCTTATCGGTTCTCCTTCCGGTGCGGTTTCACCTGTATCCCCGGCGTCCTCGACTCTGCAGGAAATGTATCTTTTCATCCATGGAGTGGAGTAATCCAGCATCAGGTCGAACTCTTCGGTCCCTATCGGCATGGAATCAGCCTCAAGTTCCTCTTTAGAGTAAACCTTACCGTAGGATGAGAGCTCAGCTTTGGTCTGCCCCAATACGGTGCCGAATGACCCCTTTGATGTGAAAAGGGCAGTCCCGGCATCCATCATCTTGGTTTTTGTGTCAAGTCTTGCCATGATCTTCAGAATCTATGCTTTTTTGACTTTGGCTTCGCAGAACCTTCTGTGACCGAAAACAGCTACCACAACGAAACACACCAGCGGCACTATGTATGAAAGGTTCACCGCAGGCATTCCGAAAAGGGTGCCCTTGTCGATAATCGCCGCCTGAAGGGGAGGGAGTACTGATCCTCCCAGAATCGCCATTATGAGACCGGCTGCTCCCAATTTCGCGTCATCCCCTAAGCCTTCTAGGGCGATTCCGTAGATTGTGGGGAACATAAGGGACATGCATGCCGAAACACCGACAAGGCAATATAGACCCGCTTTGCTCTGGAAGAACATAACGCCAAGGATCAGGAAACAGGCTACGATTGCGAGAATCTTGAGCAGTTTCCCTGGATTGACGTATTTGAGGAAGTAGGTGCAGATGAAACGGCTGGCGCAGAAGAAGACCATCGCAATGATGTTGTATTTCTGGGAAAGGACTTCCGCTGCCTGCTCTTCCATTCCTTGTGACATGAAAAGTCTCGTACCGTACTGGATGATGAATGTCCAGCACATTATCTGGGCTCCCACATAGAAGAATTGGGCAATCACGCCCTCACGGTATCTCCCGATTGAGAATATCCTCTTGAGTGTCGGCAGGAAATCTATCTTCTTGCTTGTGTCCTTGTCCTTTGGCATCCTGGTGACCGCGATGAGGATGAACATCACGATGATGACGATTCCGATAGCGAGATAAGGGGAAATGAGCACCCCAAGGTCGGCTTCCTTCACCGCTTCGAATTCACTCTGACCGAGGGTGCTTCTGGCAGCTGTGTCCAAAGGGTTCAGACGGTTCTGTATGAAGTTCATTGCGACATACATTCCCACGAGGGAACCGATGGGATTGAAACACTGCGCGAAGTTGAGCCTTCGGGTAGCCGTCTGCTCAGGACCCATTGAGAGTATGTAAGGGTTGCAGCTGGTCTCAAGGAACGACAGTCCGCAGGTCATTATGAAGTATGCGATAAGGAAGGGGTAGAACTGTCCCGTCATCTTGGAAGGAAGGAAAAGAAGCGCCCCTGCTGCATATAACCCGAGCCCGACAAGTACACCCGCCTTGTAGGAATATCTGCGAATGAACATCGCCGCAGGGAAGGCCATAGCGAAGTAACCACCATAAAATGCGACTTGGACGAGGGTACCGTCCGTGACACTCATCCTGAAAATCTTGGAGAACGCCTTCACCATCGGGTTCGTGACGTCGTTCGCGAATCCCCACAGTGCGAAGCAGCATGTGATGAGAATGAAAGGAAGAATATATCTTGTGGCTTTCGTTGTTCGGGTGTCTGTGCTCATTTGGTTTTCCTTGCTTGGTGAACAAAGGTAACTAATACAACCGATTTGTCCAATTGCACGATTCTTTGAAAACTGGAATTAATCCTTGAAATCCTTTTGTAAAAATGGAGAAATGTCTATAAATTGCATTGGAAAAATGGAAATGATGTGATTAAAAGAGTGATAGACAGTTACTTGAATGATAATCACTTGATAACAGCCGCCTCTGGAGCAAAAGTCGATCTTGGCGGTTTGCCAAATGAGGAAGTTGACGGAATAAGTCTTTTTTGTGGATTCATAATGCGAAAGTTGTTGACATTTCCAATCTTGCTGTTATGTATGTTGCTTTTGGTTTCATGCACAGCAGGTAAAGTTTCACCTTTGGATAAAGAGGGCGTACGCTGGGCCGAGTGGTTTGATATCGTTCCGGATGCCCATGGCGGTGAATCCCTTGTCGTAATGTCTCCATATGACGGGACTTCCGATACTTTGAAGGTGTCTTCGCCGATGACAAAGTTCATCTGCATGTCTTCCTCATACATAGCATATCTTGATGCTTTCGGCGAGGATTCCCTCGTGGTGGGAGTGTCCGGTATAGATTATATAAGTGATCCGGATATCCTTGAAAGGTATAGGAACGGGAAAGTGTTCGACGTGGGCTATGACTCCAATCCGGATTACGAGAGGATACTCTCCCTTTATCCAGACCTTCTTATATCTTATATGGTATCGTCTGTGGAGCCTCCCTTCCTTTCCAAATTGAGGTCCCTCGGCATCCCTGTCCTTGTAATATACGAGCACCTGGAGAACCATCCTCTGGCCAGGGCGGAATACGTCAAACTCTTCGGATACCTGACCGGAAAGGAGGAACCTGCCGAGAAAGCCTTCACTGAGGTGGAGCAGAGGTATCTGGCAGTAAGGGACAGTGTGAAAGGGCGTGCTCCTTCAAAAGCTCTTTTGAACATTCCATACGGAGACCAGTGGTTCATTCCGGGTGGGGACAACTACATGTCGGTACTTATTCAGGACGCCGGGGGAGAGGTTCTCGGGGCGGTCCCTGGTGAGACATCTTCTTCGGTGATCTCCATGGAGAAGGCTTTCGTACTTTCCCAGGAGGCGGACTACTGGCTGAATACCGGATGGTGCGACACCAGGGAACAGCTTCTTTCAGTGGATCCGATGTTCAGAAGGTTCCCCGTACAGAGAATATACAACAACACCCTCAGGGTTACCCCCGGGGGTGGAAACGATTTCTGGGAAAGCGGAGCTTTCAGGGCTGACCTCATCCTCGAGGACCTTGCGGCCATATTCGGGGGAGAGGCTGACCCTTCCTCATTCAATTATTATAGAGAAGTCAGATAAGACCCGCTCTCCTAGGAGGATCTTCACCTGGGTGTTATGGCCTTCGTTCTCCCTGTCTATTATGACTTTCCTTGGCGAAATCTCTATGGCGAGGATATCGCCTCTTCGTAAGTATACCCTTTCTGAAACGCCTGAAATCACACCGCAGATCCATTCGAGGGAGGGCGGCTCGCTTCTGAACACTTCATTCCCGTCCACCAAAGCTGAGAACTCTCCGGCAGAGGCGTAGTCCTGGACCTTGAGTTCGGGCTGACGGATGAAAGTGGTATGGTCCATGCACAGGGCCTGGGCGTAACCTTCCTCGGAACCGTCGATGAGGTCCTCAGGGTAAAGAAGGGCTCCGGCTCCCAGAAGTTCGAAATACCTGTGGGCGAATCTTCTCCCGATGCTTCTCCCGGCCCGTGAAAGCGTTACTGCCACAACGGGGGAGAAGGACACCCTTTTGAGGGAATCCGGTATGAAAAGAGTGTCATCGTCCCTTTCCCAAGTGGTGTCGGGGCGGACGACAGTGGCTCCGGAGTATGTCCTTACTGGAAAGTTCATATTAAATTATTTGGCTCCGAAATGGTTGCGGAGAAGGTCGGCGGCATCCTCTATCTGTCTTTTGTCAAGAGGCCTGGACTTGATGGCCTTCTCCTCCTTGGCATACTGCTCTTTCAGAAGCCGGAACTGCCTCTTCGTGTCCAGGGTGAATTCCCCGTTCTCTATCCATGAGAAATATGCAGGATCCCTATGGAAGATTTCTTTGACGCTCTTGTCACGGTACTTGCCGAAACTGATGGTGGGAACTCCTTCCTTGAGGATGATCCTGCCGGCGTAGTCCACGTTCCTGGGTCTTCCTCCGACTCCGCTCAGGAAATCGATGTCGTTCTTCAGAGCCTGCTCATGGTATTTGTCCGGCTCCTTGTACATCTCAAGCTGTCCTTTAAGGACCTCGTATGTGGCGATTGTGTCAGCCTCGGCGGTATGGGCGTTTTCGAAGTCTTCACCACCGCAGTAGAAACGGTATGCTGCCCTGAGGTTCCTCGGCTCCATGTAGTGGTAGATGTTCTGCACGTCCACCATCCTGCAGGCGTGGAGGTCGATGTCGATCGTCTCGAGCATCTTTTTGGCTTTATGTTTGTTGGCATCAGGGGCTTTGGGATCGTTGATCCTGAGGTCACAGTACTGCCTTACCCTTTCGAACTCTTCCGCCAGCATGGGAAGGTCGAACTTGTTGGAGTTGAATCCGGCAAGGTCGCTGTCTTTCACCCATGACGCCACTTCGGGCACGACCTCTATGAACTTCGGGCAACCGACGAGGTCCTCGTCGTGGACTCCGTTCACGAGTGAGGCTTGCGGGTTGATCGGTATCTGCTTTCTCTCGGTGTAGTTCCACGGGAGGATCTTCCATGTCTTTGTTTCCACGGGATTCTCCTTATCCTCCTCAGTAGCGGGGAACACCTTCACGAAACTTAGTTCTATGATGGCGTCGGTCGCTATGTTCAGTCCTGTGCTCTCTATGTCGAAGAACAGGAGGGGCTTTTCCAGATTGAGTTTCATGCTTTAAAGAATTGCTGTGTGTATGGGCACCGGGTCGGGGTGCAAAAAAAGGGAGGAAGGCTTGCGCCCTTCTCCCGGAAACTTCTTTCAGTGCACTAACGCACCATGTTGGGCATGACTATGCCGAACACCCTCTCCTTCTCTGCTTCCTCCTCTTCGGGAAGGATGAGGACGGAACGCCTCTTGTCGGCGAGTTTCATCACGACACCCTCGCAGCTGAGGTTGCCCAGGATCTCGATGATGTGGTTGGACTTGAATCCGATCACGATATCGTCACCGTTGTACTCGCACTCGACTTTCTCGTGAGCCGCGATCTCGAATCCGAGGTCTTCAGCGGAAATTTCGAGACCGCCGTTCTGGAAGTCGAAACGGATCTGGCTTGATCCCTTGGGGGAGCATACGGCTATACGCCTTGCAGCGTTCAGAAGAGTGAGCCTCTGTACCCTCAGGATGTTGGAATTGTTCTTGGGGATGATGGTGGTGTAATCAGGGTATTTGCCTGCTACAAGAGCGCATGTCATCTTAGTGTCATTGAAGACGAATACTGCCACTTTGTCATCAAAAGTGACGTTCACCTGCTCGACCTCTTTGCCGAGGATGCTGCGGAGCACCAGGGCATGCCTCTTATTGAGAATGAATGAGCAAGCCTCCTGGGGAGTGACCTCGGGAGCGGTGTAGCATATGAGCTTCTGGAGGTCGGAAGCCACCAAAGTGGTGTAATCCGGCTTCATGTCGAAGAATATGCTGTTCATTATAGGCCTGTTGGTCTCGTCTGAAGAAGCGTACACAGTGCTTCCGATTCCTTCTGAGAGGATTTCTCCGGGGAAGGTCACGCTCTTTGCCTCGCTCTTGGGAGATGCCGCCTTGGGATAATCGTCCGCGATGAAGTAGGGGAGAGTGGATTCTCCGGTGATCCATTTGAAGTTGAAGGTGTTCGCGCCTGTGGTTGCGATTGTTACAGGCTGGTCGGGGAGTTCCTTCAGGAGGTCTGTTATCTGCCTTGAAGGGACTGCCATTCGTCCTTCTTCTTCAGTGGAGACCACTGTGACTTTCGTGCGGATGGTTATTTCACCGTCGGATGCGGTGAGGGAGAGGGTTTCCCCCTTGAGGTCGAACAGGAAATTCTCCAATATGGCTTCAGCGGTCTTGGAGGGTATCGCTTTCTGTGCGATAGAGATGCCTTTCAGAAGTTCTGAACTGGAAACTGTGAATTTCATATATCAGTCGATTTTTTTATTGTCGTGCAAGTAAACAAAGGTAAACATTTTTATGGAAAAACCATTCCTTATGGACAAATCATCTTGTTCGTGGAGAAAAATCGGCCGTTCGTCAGCGCCAAGTCCGCTTTTGGTTGACCATCTTTCGTTATCGTGAGCGGACCTCACTTTCGTGAATGATTTTGGCACAAAGTTTGACTTTGTCTGCATGTCCTTCGTTATGAAGGGCGGTCGCCGGTCCTTTGTCGGACACGGACGGCTTATTGGGTTAATACAAAAACAAAAAATATAGGATTATGAGCAAAGGATTCATGAAAATCACATCAGCTATCGTGGCAGGATTCGCTGCTTTCGGAGCTATCATGGCATGCACTCCTGGCCAGAGCAGGAACCAGGCTACAGGTTCCGCTATTCCTGACGGAGGCGCTTACAGGACTGTAAATCTCACAGAAACAGATTATCCCGATCTTACATATGCCGCGGAATCCGCTGTCGACGCTGTCGTTCTGGTGAAAGTCACAGTACAGAGCCAGCAGCGTTATGATATGGATCCCTTCCTGAGGTATTTCTTCGGTTTCGGTGACGCCCAGCCGAGAGAGCAGCAGGGAAGCGGTTCAGGCGTGATCATCCGTTCCGACGGATACATCGCCACCAACAACCATGTTGTCGCAAGGGCTTCCAAGGTTGAGGTCACTCTCAACAACAACCGCACTTATGAGGCCACAGTCGTAGGAACTGACCCTGCAACTGACGTGGCACTCATAAAGATTGACGCTGAGGGACTTCCTACCATCCCCTTCGGTGATTCTGACCAGTTGCGTCTCGGAGAATGGGTCCTCGCGATCGGATCCCCTATGGGCGAGCAACTCCGCGGAACCATCACCGCAGGTATCGTGAGCGCCAAAGGCCGCTCCATGCCTACCGAGGGTGAATTCAAGATCGAGTCTTTCATCCAGACTGACGCTGCTGTCAACCCCGGAAACTCCGGTGGAGCTCTCGTCAACAAGAGGGGTGAACTCGTGGGCATCAACACCGCCATCATGTCCCAGACCGGAACATATGTCGGATATTCCTTCGCAGTCCCTGTGAACATCGTCAAGAAGATTGTCGGTGACCTCATCGATTTCGGAACCGTCAAGAGGGCCAAACTCGGTGTGTCAATGTCGAATGTGACTGACGAAATCGCACGCGAATTGAAACTTTCTTCGACAAAAGGCGTATATATACACGAGACTTTGAAAGGAAGCGCCGCTGAGAAGGCCGGAATCAAGAAGGGTGACATAGTCACCAACATTGACGGAACCGAGATCGCTACCGCTTCCGCACTGCAGGAGAAGGTCAACAGCTACCACCCCGGAGACAGGGCCACAGTAACCATTCTTCGTGACGGAAACGTCAGGACTGTGGAGGTTGAATTCCAGGGCGATGCCGAGGCCACCGGAACAGTCGATACTGACGGCTCAATCGCGTTCTACGGTTCCAAGATAAGGACGGCTCCCCAGGAGACCCTCCAGGCACTTGGACTGAAGAGCGGAGTTGAGGTTGTCTCTGTCGGTGACGGAAAGATGCTTTCCGCAGGCGCGTCTGAAGGGTTCATCATCCAGTATGTGAACGACCAGGCGGTTTCAAAGGCTGAGGAAGTTGTCGAAATCGCGAAGAAGAGCCGCAGGGCTGTCTACATCGAGGGTGTGACCGCTACCGGAAGGTCAGCATACTTCGCATTCGGCAAGGACGAGGAATAGGAAACCGGATGCCGAATAGAGCCTCAACGGTGAGGCGAGATTGATAAGGGTCCCTTTCCTTTCCGGAAGGGGGCCCTTTCCAGCTCCCGCAAAGACGTGTACAAAACGAATTTTTAGTATAGATGAGACAACTTAAGATCACTAAATCAATCACGAACCGCGAAAGCGCTTCCCTTGACAAATATCTCCAGGAGATCGGAAGGGAGGAACTCGTTTCCCCGGAGGAAGAAGTTGAACTTGCCCAGAGGATCCGTAAAGGAGACCAGGTGGCACTCGAGAAGCTCACACGAGCCAACCTCAGATTCGTGGTTTCCGTAGCCAAGCAGTACCAGAACCAGGGACTCAGCCTCCCGGACCTCATCAATGAAGGCAATCTGGGACTTATCAAGGCCGCCGAGAAATTCGATGAGACCAGGGGCTTCAAGTTCATTTCCTACGCGGTTTGGTGGATCCGCCAGTCGATCCTTCAGGCTCTCGCCGAGCAGTCCAGGATCGTTAGACTTCCCCTCAACCAGGTGGGGTCCCTCAACAAGATAAACAAAGCCCTCTCGAAGTTCGAGCAGGAGAACGAGCGCCAGCCTTCAAACGAGGAGCTCTCGGAGATGATCGACGTCCCCAAGGACAAGATTTCCGACACTCTCCGCGTTTCCGGAAGGCATGTATCGGTGGACGCTCCTTTCGTTGAAGGTGAGGACAACTCCCTTCTGGACGTCCTTCCCAACGACGACTCTCCGAGTGCGGACAAGGGTCTTGTCAGCGAGTCCCTCAACACCGAAATCGAACGCGCCCTCTCCACACTTTCCACAAGGGAACGCGAGATCATCAAATCCTTCTTCGGCATCGGCTGCCAGGAGATGACTCTCGAGGAGATCGGTGAACGTTTCGGCCTCACAAGGGAAAGGGTACGCCAGATCAAAGAGAAGGCGATCCGCAGGCTGAAGAGCCCTTCGAGAAGCAAACTGCTGAAGGATTACCTCGGATAGCGGGGCGGTCCCGGCAAGATCAAGGGGCCTGTCCGGACATCCGGGTCGGCCCTTTTTCCGTTAAACAAAGCAACAGCAAACAACGTCAACATAAATGACTCCTGAAGTATTTCTGCAGAACAAGGCCGCCCAGGCCATCCAATCATTATATGGTGCTACTGTAAACCCCGCTGACCTCCAGGTCCAGGTGACGAGGAAAGAGTTCGAAGGTGACTACACCCTTGTGGTGTTCCCTCTGCTGAGGATCTCCCACAGCGCTCCCGAACCCACCGGCAACGCCATAGGCGCTTACCTCAAGGACAACGTCCCCGAGGTCGCCGGATACAACTGCGTGAAGGGATTCCTCAACATCCTCTTCTCGAACGTGTACTGGGACGAGATGCTCCTTTCGATGGCGAGTGACCCGGACTATGGGCAGCTGCCTTCCACCGGACGCAACATAATGGTCGAGTTCTCTTCACCCAACACCAACAAACCCCTCCACCTCGGACACATAAGGAACAACCTTCTGGGAGATTCTGTGTCGAGGCTTCTGAAAGCCTGCGGAAACAACGTCATAAAGGCTACTCTCGTCAATGACCGTGGAGTGCATATCTGCAAGTCCATGTACGCCTGGCAGAAGGCGTTTGACGGTGCCACTCCCGAGTCCACCGGCAAGAAGGGCGACCATCTTGTGGGAGACTGCTATGTGGCCTTCAACGACATCTTCAAGGAAGAGGTCGAGCAGATGGTGAAGGACGGCGTCGATGAGGAGACAGCCAAGAAGGAGGCTCCTTGCCTCAAGGCCGCCCACGACATGCTCGTAGCGTGGGAGAGGGGAGACAAACCCGTCAGGGACCTCTGGCAGATGATGAACTCATGGGTTCTGGCAGGATTCGAGCAGACATACAAGAATCTCGGAATCTCTTTCGACAAGGTCGACTTCGAGTCGCAGACCTATCTCCTCGGGAAGGAACTTGTCCAGAAGGGCCTCGAAACCGGGGTCTTCACTACCGATCCTGACGGTTCAGTGTGGTGCGACCTCACCGCTGACGGTCTCGACCGTAAGCTCGTCCTCCGTGGTGACGGAACGTCCGTGTACATCACCCAGGACCTCGGTACCGCGGAAAGGAGGTTCTCACAATATGACCTGGATTCCCATGTGTACGTCGTCGGAAACGAGCAGGACTACCACTTCCAGGTGCTGAAGCTCATACTTTCCAAGCTCGGATTCTCTTGGGCTGACCAGATCTATCACCTTTCCTATGGAATGGTCGAACTTCCCGAGGGCAAGATGAAGTCCCGCGAAGGAACTGTCGTTGACGCTGATGACCTTATCGAGAAGATGTACCAGGAGGCCAAGACCACTTCTTCTGAATCCGGAAAACTTGCGGACATGGCTCCCGAGGAGCAGGAGAAGCTCTATCACATGATAGGCCTCGGCGCTCTGAAGTATTTCATCATAAAGGTGGACCCCAAGAAGACCATGCTATTCAACCCCAAGGAGTCGATCGATTTCAACGGGAACACGGGTCCCTTCATCCAGTACACCCACGCCAGGATATGCTCTATCCTGCGCAAAGCTGCGGAGCAGGGCATCTCCTTCAGTACCTCTGACGTGACCCTTTCCGCTGAGCCTTCAGCCAAGGAGGTGCGCCTTATCAAGCTTCTCGGACTCTTCCCCGGAAAGGTCGCGGAAGCGGGTGCCGCGCTTTCTCCCGCTATCATAGCGAATTACGCTTACGAGATCGCCAAGGACTTCAACCAGTATTATCACGACACTCCTATCCTTAAGGAGGAGGACGCAGCTGTGCTGAAGTTCCGTCTTTGCCTCATTTCCCTGGTCGCCAGGGTTCTGGTCAAGGCGATGGGCATTCTCGGAATCGAACTCCCTGAAAGGATGTAGTATTTTTCCGTATGGCGGAAAACAAAGTAGAGAAAGCTTACATGATCCCCACTTCCAAGAAGGAGGTGGACGCCCTCGGTTGGGATTACATAGATGTAATCATCCTGTCGGGGGACGCTTTCATCGACCATCCGTCATTCGGTACGGCAGTCATAGCAAGGTGGCTCCAGAAATGGGGCTACCGAGTGGCCGTCGTCCCTCAGCCCAACTGGAGGGATGACTTGAGGGATTTCAGGAAACTCGGTGCACCGAGGCTGTATTTCGGAGTGAACAGCGGGGCTATGGATTCCATGGTGAACCACTATACCGCCGCGAAGCGTCTCCGTCATGATGACGCTTACACTCCCGAAGGCAAGGCCGGCCAGAGGCCCGACTATGCCGTTACTGTATACACAAAGATCCTCAAGAAACTCTACCCTGAGGTTCCTGTAGTGATCGGCGGTATTGAGGCTTCCCTCAGGAGACTCACCCATTACGACTGGTGGAAGGATGATCTCATGCCTTCGATTCTTGTAGGCAGCGGGGCGGATTACCTGTGCTACGGGATGGGGGAGAGACCCATGCTGGAACTCACCCGGGGCATTGAGGCTGGAAGATCCCTCCATCAGATGCACCAGATACCTCAGATAGCTTTCCTCATGAAAGGGACTCCCAAGGTGAAGGACCCTCTGATGCTCCATTCATATGAGGAGTGCCGGGAAAGCAAGAAGGCTTTCGCTGAGAACTTCCACCTCATCGAGACACACGCCAACATGATGCATCCGGCCACCATCGTGGAACCCGTCGGTGACGGATACGTCCAGATAAATCCCCCTTATCCGCCTGCGACCCAGGAGGAGATGGATTCGTTCTGGGACCTTCCCTTCACCAAACTGCCTCATCCTAGGTACAAGGGGAAAAGGATCCCTGCGTACGACATGATAAAGTTCTCCATAAACACCCACAGGGGTTGTTTCGGAGGATGCAATTTTTGCACTATCGCCGCCCATCAGGGGAAATTCATCCAGACAAGGAGCGAGGACTCCATCATAGCGGAAGTCAAGGCCTTGAACGACCTGCCAGGATTCGCGGGGAACATTTCCGATCTCGGAGCTCCTACCGCCAACATGTACGGCATGAAGGGAAAGGACCCTTCAAAGTGCGACGTCTGCCGGAGGAAGTCCTGTCTTTTCCCTGCACCCTGCCCCAATATGGACAGGGACCACACGCGCCTTCTCAAACTCTACAAGAGGGTAGGTAAAGTGAAGGGCATACGTCATGCCTATATCGGCAGCGGTATCCGTTACGACCTTTTCCTCGATGAGAAAGGGTTCGTGGATTCCAGCAGCGAGCCGTATCTGAAGGAACTCGTCCTCGACCATACTTCAGGAAGGCTCAAGGTCGCTCCGGAGCATACGGAGGACAAGGTGCTCCAGTATATAGCCAAACCTTCTTTCCGCCTCTTCGAGAGACTGCGCAGGGAGTTCGACAAGATAAACCGTGAAGCGGGCAGGCATACAGAACTTGTCCCTTACTTCATCTCCTCCCATCCGGGGTGCACAATGAAGGACATGGAGAACCTTTCCCGCCAGCCGGCGCTGAAAGGACTCTACATGGACCAGGTCCAGGATTTCACACCGACTCCGATGACGACATCCTCCGTAATGTTCTATACTGGGCTTGATCCCAGGACCATGAAACCCGTTTTCGTGGAGCGCGATCTGGAGAAAAAGAAACTTCAGAAATCATTCTTTTTCCGTCGTAAATAAATTTTTCCGAAAAAAAGCGCTTACCCTATTGCTGCGTTCAAACATTTGTCTTAATATTGCAGCATCAATCGGCCCAGACGCCGTTTATGGAAACTTTTAAACCAACCCGAGAAAACATCTATTCAAAATATGGCACCAGTACAGAAGAGAAGGGCTGTCACAAGCTACGAGAACATGTCAAGTGAGCTTGCTGAAGCTTTCGCCCAGAAATACCCCAAAGGATTCAATGACTATTTCCAGGATTTGGTGAAATACCCGAAGCCTGACGGTACTTTTTTCTATGCCGTTACTGTCGAGATTCCGGACGCCATATATCTGGTGAAGATAAAGGTCAAGACAGACGACGCAGAAGACATCGAAAGATGGCTTGACGGAGAAGAGGACGACGGCTCCGACGACAACACTTCCCCCAGCTCCGATTCTTCCAGCGAACTTCCGGACGACAACATCTCCCAGTATTCTGAGGACGATTCATCAGAGGGCTAGACCCCTTTCAGACATACATCCCTTTCCGGGGAATCATCAAAAGCGCTGTGGGTCTCCACGGCGTTTTCTTGTTTATTAGGGAGGTTGTTGCTAACTTTAACCCCTTGTACGGATACGGCCGCCCGGCTTTGTCAGAATAAAGGAATGAGTAAAGAATGTGAAGGGAATAGGAGCGTCATGGAGATGCTCAGATCCATTCCGGAGAAGAACAGGCTTCTTCTCCTTTCCCTCGTTGTCGGCCTTTTCAGCGGGGGCGCCGCCGTACTTCTCCATACCCTCATAAACCTGATAAGGGGAGCCCTTCATTCGGCTTTCACCGGGAAGGCGGACATCCTTCTGTATCTTGTCCTTCCGGGAGTCGGAATGCTGATTTCACTTGTCATAGTGAGATACCTGATCAAGGACAGGATAGGCCATGGCGTGACTAAAGTGCTGGTCGCTGTCTCAAAGAATGACTCCAGGATCCGTCCACACAACATGTGGTCTTCGGTCCTGACCAGTTCCATAACGATCGGTTTCGGAGGTTCGGTCGGAGCTGAGGCCCCGATCGTCTACACCGGAGCCGCCATCGGCTCGAATTTCGCCAGGTACCTGAAGATGTCCTACAGGAGCGCCACCATCCTTATCGGCTGCGGAGCGGCGGGTGCTATCGCAGGAATATTCAAGGCTCCTTTAGCGGGAGTCCTCTTCACGCTTGAGATCCTGCTGTTCAACATCTCGATGACTTCGATGATGCCGCTGCTGCTGTCCACCGTGTCGGCTGCGATGGTGTCGTACATCTTCACGGGGGATTCTCTGCCTTTCGAGTGCACGCTCTCACCCTTCAATATCGCGAACGTTCCCTTCTATATCTTCCTTGGAGTATTCTGCGGATTCGTTTCGCTGTACTTCTTGAGGACGACACTGAGAATGGAGGATGTTCTCCAGAGATTCCGTAAGCCCTTCACCAAGTGGCTCGTATGTTCCATACTGCTGGGCGTGCTGATACTTCTTTTCCCTCCTCTTTTCGGGGAAGGGTACGATTTTCTGCATCCTCTTCTGAACGGAGAGGAGATATCCTACGATGTTTCGATCCTGCCCATCCTTCCGCATTCTCCATGGGTGGTCCCTGTGTTCTTCCTTGCGGTGATGCTGCTGAAGGTGTTCTCGATGACCTTCACAAATGCCGGAGGCGGAGTGGGAGGAACCTTCGGACCGACGCTTTTCGTCGGAGCGATAGCGGGATTCGTGGTGGCAAGGACCCTCAATCTCCTTCTGGCATCCAGCCCAATAACCGTTCCTGAGCAGAACTTCGTCCTGGTCGGAATGGCTGGTCTTATGGCAGGAGTGATGCAGGCTCCGATGACGGCGATCTTCCTCATCGCCGAGATGACGGGAGGGTACGAGCTGTTCCTTCCTCTCATCCTTACCTCCACCATCTCCTTCGGAACCATCCGGATTTTCGAGAAGTATTCCATCTACACCAAGAGGATCGCGGCTTCAGGTGAACTGCTCACCCATGACTCCGATCAGGCTGTGCTAACTCTTCTGAGGGTCTCGGACCTTATAGAGAGGGACTTTTCGACCATCTCCATTGACGCGACTCTTGGGGAGTTCGTGAAAGTGATCGGGGCGTCCGAAAGGAACCTGTTCCCGGTGATCGACTCCAAGAAACATTTCCAGGGATACGTCTCACTCGGAGATGTGAGGGCCGACATGTTCAATGTGGACCTTTACGAGACCAGGCACGTGTTCAACTACATGTCCTCGGCTCCGGCTTACGTGTACGAGGACGAGAACATGGAAAGCGTGATGAAGAAGTTCGAGAAGACTGACGCCTGGAACCTGCCGGTTGTCAAGAGCGAAAGCGACAGGACATATCTCGGGTTCGTCTCCAAGTCCAAGATATTCTCATCCTACCGTGAAGAGCTGAAAGAACTCTCCCAGGACTAGGCTACCTTTTTTACACCCCGTTTTTCTGAAAACCAACCCCAATGAAGGAAATATACATATCATTCATAGCGGACCGCCTTTCCCTCAAGGATTGGCAGGTCGTGAACTGCGTGGCTCTTCTGGAAGAAGGCGACACAATCCCTTTCATCAGCCGCTATCGTAAGGAGCGCACAGGCGGTCTGGACGATGCCCAGGTCGCTGAAATCAAGCACTGGGCAGATGTCTTCACCGAAATGGAGAAAAGGAAGGAGACGATCCTCGGGGTCATTTCCTCCCTGGACAAACTCACTCCGGAACTTAAGGAGAAGATAACGATGACTACTTCCTCCAGCGAGCTTGAGGACCTTTATCTTCCGTTCAGGCCAAAGAGAAGGACAAGGGCTACCGTGGCCAAAGAGGCCGGTCTTGAACCGCTCTCTGACGCCATGTGGGACTTTTCCGCCTACAATCCTGAGAGGGAAGCCGCAAAGTATGTCGGGGACAAGGTCGCAAGTGTTGAAGACGCACTCTCCGGAGCGAGGGACATCTTCGCCGAGAGATTGTCGGAGACCGCTTCCGTCCGGGAAACCTTGAGGGAAACCTTCCGTAACAGATGGCTCCTTTGCAAGGCGACCAAGGCCGCCCTCTCTTCTCCGGACGCCCAGAAATACAAGGGTTATTTCGACTTCAAGGAACCCCTGCAGCGGATGGCTCCCCATAGGCTGCTTGCCGTCCTCAGGGCTGCGGATGAGGGCTTTCTGACCCTAAAGATTGACGCTGATCCCGAAAGGTGCGCTTCTAAGATGTATTATGACCTGTGCAAAGGCAGGAAGTACCCTTCGAGAGCGCTTGAGGAGCAGATAAAGGAAGCGATAGTGGATGCGTATTCGAGACTGCTCGCTCCTTCAATCACCACTGAAGTGCTGAAGGAATTCAAGGAGAAGGCTGACATCGAATCGATCAAGGTCTTCGGAGAGAACCTCCGTCAGCTGCTTCTTTCCCCGCCTGTGGGACAGAAACGCACCCTTGCCATCGACCCCGGTTTCAGGAACGGATGCAAGACCGTCTGCCTTGACGCCCAGGGGAATCTGCTTCACCACGAGATCATCTTCCCTCATCCGCCCCAGAACCGTAAGATAGAGGCCATGACGAGGCTTTATGACATGGTCGAGAAGTACTCCATCGAGGCGGTGGCAATCGGTAACGGTACCGCAAGCCGTGAGACTGAGCAGTTCGTAGAGAGGACAGGCCTTCCCGAGAACGTGAAGGTGTACACTGTCAGTGAAGACGGTGCGTCTATATATTCCGCTTCGGAAGTTGCCAGGGAAGAGTTCCCGGATGAGGATGTGACGGTTAGAGGTGCAGTATCCATCGGAAGGCGCCTTATGGACCCTCTGGCGGAACTGGTGAAGATCGACCCCAAGTCACTTGGCGTCGGGCAGTACCAGCATGACGTGGACCAAGGCCTTCTCAAGGAGCAGCTGGACAATACTGTCGAAAGCTGCGTGAACACCGTCGGAGTGAACCTCAATACTGCGAGCCCTTATCTTCTCAGGTACGTTTCGGGAATAGGTCCCGCCCTTGCAGGAGCGATCGTCCAGTACAGGACCGACAACGGGGAGTTCAGGAAAAGGGAGGAACTGCTGAGCGTCCCCCGTCTTGGTGCGAAGGCTTTCCAGCAATGCGCCGGTTTCCTGAGGATTCATGGGGCTGAGAATCCTCTTGACAACTCCGCTGTCCACCCCGAAAGCTACCCTATAGTGGACAGGATGGCCTCCGACTTGGGAGTGCCGGTCGCAACCCTTGTGGGCAATGCAGAACTTTGTTCGAAGATCGTTCCCCAGAATTATGTGGGAGGGGAGACCGGACTTCCGACCGTCAATGACATCATCTCGGAACTGAAGAAACCGGGAAGGGATCCCCGCGAGAGCGCGGAAGAGTTCTCATTCAGCGATGACATCCACGAGATAGGTGACCTTGTCCCCGGAATGGAACTCCCCGGAATCGTGACCAACGTGACCGCTTTCGGCGCTTTCGTCGACATCGGTATCCACGAGAACGGGCTTGTCCATGTGTCGAAGATGAAAAAGCCCGGACAGAAAGGGATGGTCGATCCTTCAAAGGTCGTCAAACTGCACCAGAAGATAAAAGTCGTCGTACTTGATGTGGATCTTGACAGGGGGAGGATTTCACTGGGGCTGGCGTAACTTCACGACTAGTCCGTCTGCATAATATTTCATAACGGAATGTAACGGATATGGGCAAAAATCCTTACGGATTGTTTGTTCATATTCGGATTTCGTTATAAATTTGCATACTCAAAACCAACCCTATGACAATCGACCGCGACAACAAAATGGTGGTCTACATCGTGGCCATCTTTTCCATAATACTCTGGGGAATGTCCTATATCTGGAGCGACAGGCTCCTCAGGCTCGGCATACCCGTAGAGTATTTCGTGGCGGTAAGGGTGCAGATGGCGGGACTTCTCCTGCTTCTGTATAACATCATCGTAGGCAACAACATCCACATGAAGCGCAAGGACTCCTTCAAGTTCCTTGCTCTTGCGTTCTGCGAGCCGTTCATATACTTCGTGTGCGAGACTTACGGAATCGAACTCACGGAATCACCGACTTACAGCGCTCTTATTATCGCTACCACTCCGATATTCTCGGTGACTGCGGGTGTCGTGTTCTTCAGGGAGAGGCTTACCTTCAGCAATATCCTGGGAATGCTGATCTGCCTTGCCGGACTCGTGCTTGTGACGATTTCAGCTTCGACGATAGGAGAGTATTTCGTTTTCGGTGTTATCCTTCTTATGATCGCCGTCTTTGCTGAAGTAGGTCATGCGTCCTGCACGAAGTCACTTTCCGGAGACTACAAGCCGGAAGTAATAGTGATGTACCAGTTCCTTATCGGATCAGCTTATCTCATGCCGCTTTTCCTTACCAAGGGAATGAGGCATTTCGAATACAGCCTGTATATGTCTTGGCAGGTTCTTGAGCCGATTCTCTGCTTGGCTGTCCTCTGCTCTTCAGTGGCGTTCTCGCTTTGGGTAAGCGCGATAAAGAACCTCGGAGTGGCGAAGTCCAGCATCTTCCTGGCGATGATACCGGTAGTTACGGCACTTGTGGGTTATACCCTGGGTACGGAGAGTCTTACCCGTCTGCAATGGGTGGGCATTGGAGTCGCTTGCTTGGGATTGATACTCACGCAGATCGCCTGCAACAAAAAGCGCAGCAGCACTTCTTAGAACATTCTTCTTGCGGAATAGTATTTGGGTTTCCAGTAGGAACTCTCGGACGAGGTTATCGTGACTCCGGCCGAAGTGCTGGCGTGAATGAAATTGAAGCTTTCCGCTCCTGTCTTTTCAAGGACTATCCCCACATGGAATACTCTTCCGCTCCTTGCGAAAAACACCAGGTCACCCGGCTCCAGGTCGTCCTTGGAGAATATCTCTTCGCCTTTGAGCGCCTGACCGGCTGAAGATCTTTCCAGTGATATCCCGAACTCTCCGAAGACCCTTGTCGTGAATCCCGAACAGTCGAATGATGACGGACCGGAGGTCCCGTACTTGTACGGAGTACCGAGGAAAGATTTCGCGTAGGAGAGAAGATCATCCGTCATGGATGAAGACCGGTTTGTGTCAGTGGCCTCAGGGGTGGAGGCATCCTCTTCTGTACGGTTCCTGTAAGGGTTGTCCCTTTGGCTTTGAGGTGGTCTTGCCGTGGAGATTCCGCCGCCCCTTCCCCATGAAGGGTTGTATGAGTAAGTGTATCCGCTGCCGGACTCCTGTGTTATGGGCTCGGTTTTCTTGTGCCGGAAGATGGAACACGATGAGGCGGAAAGGATGGCCGCAGCCATCATCGCCACGGCAGCTGACTTGTGCACTATGACACGCAGCCTTTCCATCAGTTATCTGAAAATGAGAGGTTTTCCTGTGGGGGAAGGAAGAAGCACCTTGCCGTCTTTGACAGCAAGTTCGCCTCCGAGAAAGACCATATCCACGGGGGCGTTGAGGATCATCCCTTCGTAGGGAGACCAGCCGCATTTGTAAGCGAGGTCCTCTTTCTTTACCGTGAACTCCTTGTCAGGGCATATTACGGTGAGGTCAGCGTCCATCCCTTCCTTGAGTAGTCCTTTGCCTATGATTCCAAGCATTGAAGAGATCTTCTCCGAGAATACGGACGCTATCCTTTCGAAAGGTATCCCGTCCTGCCGGCATACCGTGAAAACGGCGGACAGGGAATGCTGGATTGAGGGAACTCCTGAAGGTGCTTTTGCATATGGAGCTTCCTTTTCGGAAAGAAGGTGGGGAGCATGGTCGGAACCTATGGTGTCGATAACTCCATCCGCGAGAGCTTCCCTCAGGGTGTCCCTGTCACGGGAGGTCTTGACTGCGGGGTTGCATTTGATTCTGGAACCGAGCGAAGTGTAGTCAGCGTCTGTGAAGAAGAGGTAATTGGCGGATGTCTCGGCGGTAATATCGCTGTTATGGATCTTTGCGGCGCGTATCATCTCGACTTCCTCCGCTGTGGTGACATGAAGCACATGCAGGGCGGTCCCTTTGGCTATGGCGGTCTCAAGGGCTTTTGCCGTGGATCTGATGCATGCTTTCCTTGAGCGTATTACCGGATGTAGACTGAAAGGTATGTTTTCTCCGAACTCTTCGGAGGCTTTCTTAAGGTTCTCCCTTATGGTCGCCTCATCCTCGCAGTGGACGAATATCCTTCTGCCCTTTATTGAGAAAAGTGCCGACAGGGCTGAATCAGCGTCGACGAGCATGTTGCCAGTGGATGAGCCCATGAACACCTTCACGGCACCGAATTTCCGATCGGGTTCCAGGCATAGGGAAAGGATTTCAGGATGATTGGAGTTGGTCGCTCCAAGATGGAATCCGTATCCCGTCCAGCTGCGCCCTTTTGCCATCAGGAGCTTGTCTTCAAGAGCTTTTTCTGACACAGTGGGGGGATTGGTGTTGGGCATGTCCATGACGGAGGTCACGCCTCCAAGCAGAGCCGCCCTGGATTCGGTGAAGAAATCCGCCTTATGTGTGAGTCCGGGTTCCCTGAAATGGACGTGGGCGTCGATTCCGCCTGCCATCAGGATCCTGCCCCCGAGGTCCATCCTTACGAAGTCTTCCCCGAAAGAGGGGAGCCGCACTTTACCTTCACTCAAGTCCTTCTGCAGCCAAATGCCGCTTATCCGGCTCCCTTCAATGGAGAGCAGGCCTGATTCCATCTTCTCTCCTGTCAGGAGGGAAGCGTTTTCAAGAAGGTACTTGCCCACGGGAAAAATCTGATGGTTCGTTTACAGTACTTTAGGGGCTCCTTCCCTGGGGGTTATGTTCCTGAAGAGAAGTTTGATCACTCCCCAGAACGCTTCTCCGAAGATGCCGCTGCTCATCTTGGATACACCTTCCTTGCGGTTGATGAAGATGATGGGTACTTCAGCTATCGCGAATCCGAGCCTCTTTGTGGTGTACTTCATCTCGATCTGGAAACCGTATCCCTTCATCTCGACCTTGTCCAGATCGATTGTGTCTAGGACGATCCTCCTGTAGCACTTGAATCCGGCAGTACAGTCGTACACCTTCATATTGAGCATCTTCCTCACGTAAACGGAAGCGTAGTATGACATGAGAATTCTTCCGATAGGCCAGTTCACTACTGAAACACCGTCGCAGTAGCGGGAACCGATCGCGAGGTCAGCTCCGTCGAGGCAGGCCTGATGCAGTCTCTCCAGATCGTCGGGATTGTGGGAGAAGTCGGCGTCCATTTCGAATATGAAATCATATCCGTGGTCAAGAGCCCAACGGAATCCTGTCAGATATGCGGTTCCCAATCCCTGTTTTCCGCTTCTCTCTATGAGGAACAGCCTGGTGGGGAACTCTTGCTGGAGGTCCTTGACCGTGGAGGCCGTACCGTCTGGAGACCCGTCGTCAATTACCAGGATGTGATACTCTCCGTCCAGCGAGAATACCTTACGGATAATCCTTTCGATGTTCTCGATCTCGTTGAAAGTGGGGATTATGACAATTTTGTTGTCAGTCATAGCGTATTGCGTTTTTATCTGAACTTGTTTCGTATGGTTTGTCTGTCCTGTAGCCCCGATTTGAGGGTGCATTGTCGTTATAACGATGTATCCCACAAATATATTCATTATTGATCGTTTCTGCAACCTGTTTGTGGGCACTTCTTTCAGTATTGAGCAAAAAAATATGCTCTTCGTTTGAGGAGCATATCGGTAGCAGGCTGATTTTTGGGAAAGAGTCATTACTCGTTGTCAATTCTCGACAGAAGTTTGTCGATTTCTTCCTTGGACATGGTAAGAGACAAGGCGTCAATAACTATGGCCAGTTGCTTGCCTTGTTTGGCCAGTTGCTTGCCTTGTTTGGCCAGTTGCTTGCCTTGTTTGGCCAGTTGCTCGTCTTTTTGGGCCAATTGTTCGTCTTTTTGGGCCAGTTGTTCGCCTTGCTTAGCTATCTCTTCGTCTTTTTCCCGCTTGACCCTGTCAAGAATTTCTTCGAATTCGTCCTGTGTGATCATGTCAACAATATATTGTTCGAGTTCCTCCTTGTTGAGATTATCGATTGCAAGATCATCTACGATCTTACCGAATTCTTTTACAACAGAGATAGGAGGATTGACAATATTACTCATATTTTTCAGAAGAAACAACAATTTGTCTAGTTCAGTAACCAACTCATTTTCCTTTTTGTTCATTTTATCAAGGTTGACGAATACAATATTGAACTGATTGCCATATGGGATTAGGCTGAAGACATCAACCATCTTAAAATGCATGTATGCCTGCTCTTTGAATTTTGTTCCTTTCCTGTCGACTAGAGGTATTGAGTCAAGTCTTCTGTCTAAAGAGAAGGGCGAATTTATCATCGAAATTACTTCTTTCGGATCCGGGATTTGCCACTTCTCGCTATTTTCAGTTATGCATATGCAGTACGAAGGTCTCAGGTCTTTGTATTCTTCCATACCATCGGCGAATTGCCTTCTCATCAGATCAGCCAAGTAGAATGCCCATCTGTTTCGGCTTTGACCTTTCATAAACTTTTGGGCTTCGACGTTGACATATTGTCCGTCTTCTGTCTTGCAGACGATGTCGTAGACTCCCTGCTTGTCATTCAGGCCTAGAGGAAACGTCCTGTTGTCCACTGTTTGTACCGAGGTGATTCCGCTTTCAGGAAGAAGAGTCTGTAGGAGTGTTAGAAGATTGTCTTTGGAATTGGCGAAAATCTTGTGGAAGATCATGTCGTTCATAGGGTCAGAGTACCGGGTCCTATACAGGAGCATGTCGATTCTTTCTCTGAGTATTTGGTCAGATATGTCCTTGTACTGGGATTTTTGACGTAGGACTGAGATCATTCTTTTGTAATCTTGTTCAGTGAATGCATTCACACCGGAGTTGCGGATAGGGTCAAATGAATTATTGTCTGTCTTTTTCATGGCTATGAGTTTTTGTTTTGAATAATATTTCGTCATATGCAAAGATCGGCATAACGATTGTTCCATACAATGGTTTGTAAGGTTTTGATTTATAGTGATTTAATTAGTTAATATCCAATCAAAAAATCTGACAATGACAGTTATTCCCTTTCAATCTGAAGTCGAATAGTTGCAGTTCCGCGTGCCCTTTACCATAAATCAGGATGCTAAGGAGAATTCCATTTAAAAAGGCGCAGTTTCATTGATTATTTTTGCTTATGACATCAAAATTCGCTTTATTTGAAAAGACATCCCGTATGTCGACGATTTGTCAGTTATTCAAATCAAATAATACAGTACAGCCATGAAATTGATCAAACACATCGCAGCATTGATGGCGACGGTACTTCTGCTGTCATCCTGCTCCGTCCTTGGAGGCGGTGCTTCCAGCGGCCTTAAATCCGGCGTGAATACCGGAAGCGCACTTTCGGCTCTATATAGCGTATACAGAGCTGCCGGTGGCAATATCGACCTTTCGAACGCCGCCAATATCGTCAACATCGGAAAGATCCTTACCGGTGCAGGAACGCTCGCCAACGCCACTACCGGTTATCTGGACCAGTTCAAGACCGGACTTATGAGTGGAGCTTCCAAGATCGTGAACAATTCCAATGTTTCGAAAGTAATGACAGGGCTTCAGGCGCTTTCCAGCATTGACCCATCCGCCTTCAAGTCCGCTGCCAAGACGGCTGCCACCAATGCAGCCAACAACGCGGCTACTTCTGCGGTTTCGACCCTCAATGACAAGACGGCCGGTGTCGCCACCACCATTTCTGCATTGAGTTCAATACTCGGAGCGCTCTAGAAGCTGATCTGTACCCATACTTCATCGGCGGTTTCCTTGGTAGGGAAGCTGCCGGTGTCGTTTTTTACTGATTGCCCCCTTGCAAAGATTTCTTCCTTGTCACCGATTTTTCGTAATTTCGCAGTCGAAAACAATTCGCCGGTATGTCATCCGCTATCATAGACTCTTCCAAGTTCCTCTCCGACCCGGTATTCAAGGTGGTGTCGGAGGTGAGCACCTCCACCGGAGTGCGTGCATTCGTCATAGGCGGATACGTAAGGGACTGTTTCCTGGGAAGAAACAACGATGACATCGACATAGTGGTCGAAGGATCAGGAACCGAGTTCGCGCAGGCTGTCGCCTCATATATCGACCAGGTTTATTATCCTGAGCAGGGGATCACTTCAAAGAAGCCCACCAAGGTGTCTGTTTTCGAGAACTTCGGGACTGCCATGCTCCATTTCCGGGGTATGGAGGTCGAGTTCGTCGGAGCAAGAAAGGAATCTTATCACCGAGAGAGCAGAAAGCCGATCGTAGAGAGCGGTACCCTTGAGGATGACCAGAAGCGCAGGGACTTCACAATCAATGCAATGGCCTTCAGTCTCTGCAAAGAAGATTACGGCGCTCTTGTAGATCCTTTCGGAGGAATTTCCGATCTGGCTCAAGGAATAATCCGTACGCCGCTGGACCCTGAAGTGACTTTCAGTGACGATCCTCTGAGGATGTTCAGGGCCGCCCGTTTCGCTACCAAACTTTCCACTCCTGAATTCTGCTTCACTATAGTTCCCGAGTGCCTTACCGCGATGAGGGAAATGGCGGACAGGATCTCCATCCTATCGAAAGAAAGGATAGTGGAGGAACTCTGCAAGATACTCGCTGAAGACCGTCCTTCAATAGGGCTCAAGATTCTGGACGAGACCACTCTCCTGGAGAAGGTCCTTCCTCAGGTGACAAGGCTCAAGGGCGTCGAGACCGTTGAAGGCAGGGGACACAAGGACAACTTCTCGCATACCTTGCAGGTCGTTGATTATCTGGCTTCTTCTGAGAAGGAAGCGATCGCTGAAGGCCTGCTTAAGGATTATTATCCTGCGCAGGACGGCCAGTCGACTGTCGGTACCGTCAGGACTTCCCCGAATGTGTGGCTCCGATGGGCGGGACTTCTGCATGACATCGGGAAACCCGTCTGCAAGAGGTTCGACCCCGTCTCCGGCTGGACTTTCCACGGGCACGAGGTGGTCGGCTCAAGGATGGTCGCCAAGGTCTTCAAGGACCTCAAGATGCCCCAGAACGAGAAGATGAAATATGTGGAGAAGCTTGTCGGGCTTCATCACCGTCCTGTGGCTCTGGTTGACGACCAGGTCACGGATTCCGCGGTAAGGAGGCTGATTTTCGACGCCGGGGATGATCTGGACGACCTGATGCTCCTTTGCAACGCAGACATCACTTCCAAGAATCCCGTGAAGGTGAAGCGTCTGCGCCACAACTTCGATCTTGTCAAGGAGAAACTCAAGGATGTCGAGCAAAGGGACGCCATACGCAACTGGAAGAACCCCATAACGGGGGATTACATCATGGAAGTGTACGGCATAGAACCCTGCAACACCATAGGTTTTATAAAGGAACGCATCAAGGAAGCCATCCTTGACGGCAAGATAGGGTACACTTTCGAGGAAGCCGATTCCATGATGAGGGAGATCGCCACCGAGTACGGCCTTTCCCCCAAGGATGCGCCAAAACAATGACTCTGCCCCAGAAATATCTCGAGTATGTCGAAGTGGTGAGGCGCTATTCGCCCCGCACGGTAAGCGTGTATTCCGACGTGCTGACTTCGTTCCTCGACTATTCGTTGGGAGAGGGGGTGGAGTGGTCAGACGCGAACGTGCTTTCCGTCATGACGGTACCCATGATACGCAATTATGAGGTCCACGCCCTTGGTGATGAAACTCTTTCATCAAGGACCGTGAACCTTCATCTCTCGGTATTGAGCGGCTTTTCGAAATTCCTTGTCAGACAAAGGCTTATCGGTGCCAATCCGGTCTCTCAGGTGAGCCGTCCCAAGCAGGAGAAGAGGCTGCCGGTTTTCTATCGTGATGATGCCGTGGAGAAGTACTTCTCCGACACCGCTCCTTTCGCAAGCGAGGAGAACTTGTCCCTCATAACCGGGCATGACAAGGCTTCCGTCGACATGTATGAGCGGAGGCTTCGAAGACTTATCGTTTCCATCCTCGTCAACACCGGAATCCGCCGTGCGGAACTCATCTCTCTGAAGGTGGGTTCGGTTGATTTCAGGAGAAATACTCTCCGCGTGAGAGGAAAGGGAGACAAAATGAGAGAAATTCCGATGATTTTGTCACTATGTGATGAAATTTCATTATATTTACAAGCGACAGCCGTGATGGTGGGAGGGGAGAGGACCGAAGAATCGCCTCTGCTGGTGACCCCGAAGGGCAATCCCCTTTATCCTGTCTACGTTGACAGGGCGGTGAAGAAGGAACTCGGTGACGAGGGACTGACGGGACGCAAGTCCCCGCACGTGCTCAGGCACACTCTCGCTACGGGCCTTCTTGACGGAGGAGCTGACCTGAATTCCATTAAGGAAATGCTGGGGCACTCGTCATTGGCCGCTACCCAGGTCTACACCCATGCCACCGTCGAGAAGCTGAAGAACGTTTATGTTAACGCCCACCCCAGGGCAAAAAGAGGAGGTAAAAATGGAGATTAGAGTACAGTCGCTGAAGTTCGATGCAGATCAGAAACTTCTGGATTTCGTGCAGAAGAAGGTTTCCAAAGTCGAGAGATTCGATGAAACCATCACCAGCGTTGACGTCTCGCTGTCTCTGCTTGAGAGGCCCGAGAACAAGAACGTGAAACTTCAGGCTCACGTACCTGGTGAAACCCTCGTTATTGAAAGGGCGTCCCAGACTTTTGAAGAGGCCGTCAATGAGGCGGTTGACGCAATGAAGGAGAAGATAATCCGCAGCAAGGAAAAGAGATATAACGCATAACACCGTCCCTAAGGTGAGCGCCTTAGGGAAAATGGCGATGCCGGACATACTCTATTGATAAAAGGTCGGGGTTTCCCGGCCTTTCGTTCATATGTTCCACAGGGGAAAATATCTTTGGGAAAAACCGTGATTTTCCTTAAATTTGAAAGTTTTTGTGAAATCGCCCTCTGGCACAACAGTTCAATCATTCCGATTATGAGAATCAACTATTGCATTATCGCAGCGGCGGCCGTCCTCATGGCATGTTCATGCGGTAATAATGCACCCAAGAAACCTGCTTTCGACGGTCCTGCGTATCTCAATCCTTCACTTCCGGTCGAAGAGAGGGTGGAGGACGCACTTTCAAGAATGACTACCGAGGAAAAGGTTGCCGTGATCCACGCCCAATCCAAATTCAGTTCAGCCGGAGTGCCGAGACTCGGACTTCCTGAAGTCTGGTGCACTGACGGCCCTCACGGAATACGTGCGGAGGTCCTTTGGGACGAATGGGACCAGGCCGGTTGGACAAGTGACTCTTGTACCGCTTTCCCCGCCCTTACATGTCTTGCCGCTTCGTGGGATCCGGAACTTTCCCTCCTCTATGGAAAGAGCATCGGTGAGGAAGCCCGTTACCGTAAGAAGGACGTGCTTCTCGGCCCCGGAGTCAATATCTACCGTACTCCGCTCAACGGCCGTAACTTCGAGTACATGGGTGAAGACCCTTACTTGGCAAGCCGGATGGTTGTGCCTTACGTCAAGGGCGTGCAGTCCAACAATGTCGCCGCATGCGTAAAGCATTTCGCGCTGAACAACCAGGAAGTCAACAGGTTCACTACCGATGTGAAGATTGATGACAGGGCTCTTTACGAGATATATCTCCCTGCATTCAAGGCTGCTGTTGAAGAAGGCGACGCATGGGCCATCATGGGTTCATACAACCTCTATGACGGACAGTGGAACTGCCACAACGACCGTCTGCTCAACACGATCCTGAAAGGGGAATGGGGATTCGACGGCGTGGTGATCAGCGACTGGGGCGGTGTCCATATGACCGACCAGGCCATCACCAACGGTCTCGACATGGAGTTCGGTACATGGACCAACGGTCTTACCATGGGGCTTACTAACGCTTACGATTCATACTATCTGGCCAACCCTTATCTCCAGATGATAAAGTCAGGCAAGGTCGGTGAAGATGAACTCAATGACAAAGCCAGAAGGGTTCTGCGTCTTATGTTCAGAACCAACATGAACCCCGAGCACAAGACCGGGAAGTTCACTTCCCCCGAGCATTCCGCTGCGGCAAGGAAGATCGGTGCGGAGGGTATAGTCCTCCTCAAGAACGAAGGCGGGCTGCTTCCCCTGGGAGGTGTGAAGAAAATCCTCGTGGTAGGGGAGAACGCGGTGAAGATGATGACAGTGGGAGGAGGAAGCTCATCCCTCAAGTCCAAATACGAAGTTTCACCTCTGGACGGAATCAGGGACGCTCTCAAGGGAGTTGAGGTTTCATATCAGAGAGGTTATGTCGGAGACGCTTCCGGTTCATACAACGGAGTCACTACCGGACAGGATCTCAGCGAGAAACGCTCCGCGACACAGTTGATTTCAGACGCTGTCGCAGCTGCGAAAGAGGCTGATGTGGTGATTTTCATCGGAGGACTCAACAAGAGCGACAACCAGGACGCTGAAGGCGCTGACCGTCTGCAGTACGGTCTCCCTTATGGCCAGGACGCTGTGATCGAGGCTCTTGCCGCAGCCAATCCCAAGCTTGTCGTGGTGAACATCTCAGGTAACGCGGTCGCGATGCCTTGGGTCGACAAGGTCCCCGCCATCGTCCAGGACTGGTACATAGGAAGTGAAGCCGGCAACTCCCTCGCGGATGTGCTCACCGGAAAGGTCAACCCTTCAGGAAAGCTTCCCTTCACATTCCCTGTAGCCATGGAGGACGGCCCCATCAAGACCGTGGAGCAGTACCCCGGCGTTTCCACCGGGAAGACCATGGGCATGTTCCCGATCACCGAGGAGACTTATTCGGAGGGCGTATATGTAGGCTACCGCTGGTATGATTCCAAGGCGGTGGAGCCTCTGTTCCCGTTCGGTTACGGTCTTTCCTACACGACTTTCGAGTACGGTGACCCTGAAGCTGATTCCCTCACCATGACAAAGGACGGCAAGATAACCTTCACCATCCCTGTCACCAACACCGGAAAAGTCGCCGGCGCTGAAGTCGTGGAACTCTATATCTCCGACAGCGAGGCTTCCGTAGACCGTCCCGAGAAGGAACTCAAGGGTTTCGGGAAGATCTTCCTTGAGAGCGGTCAGACCGGAAAGGTCTCCATGACAATTGATTCCTCCGCCCTCAGTTTCTTCGATTCAGCTTCCCACAGCTGGGTCGCAGAACCGGGAGAGTTCAAAGCGCTTTTCGCTTCCTCTTCCCGTGATGTGAAGAAGACCCTTTCTTTCAATCTCAAGTAATCATGGCAAAGAAGTTCGAGGAAACGGCTGCCTTATGCAGCAGGATAGTGGGTGACGCCAAGGCGGGAATCTTCGCCCCGGTGTACCTTCTTATGGGAGAAGAACCCTTCTACCCGGACATCGCCTGCGAAGCCATCCTCGAAAACGCCCTTGCCCCTGAGGAGAGGGACTTCAACCAGACCATATTCTACGGGCTTGATACGGACGCGCTTACCGTCGCTTCCGAAGCCAGGATGTACCCCATGATGGCGGAAAGGAGGCTGGTGGTGCTGAAAGAGGCGCAGATGCTGCGTTCCTTCGATGAGATTGCCCTTTATTGCCAGGAGCCGATGGAGTCCACCGTCCTTGTGATCCTTATGAGGGGTGCGAGGATGGATACCCGCCTGAAGGCCTACAAAACAATCTCGAAGGTTGCCACAGTGCTGGATTCACAGCCTCTCAGGATTGACGAGATGGATTCCTGGATAATGCGCTATTACCGCGACCGTGGACTCGGCATCACACCCGAAGCGGCTGCACTTCTTTGCGAGTACGCCGGTACCGACCTCGGGAAGATAGCCATCGAGACTGACAAGATGCTGAAGAATCTTCCGGAAGGGACCACATCTGTCGGAATCCAGGACATAGAGAACAATATCGGCATCACCCGCCAGTGGAGCATCTTCGAACTGACGAAGGTCATCTCCTCGCATGATACCGCCAAGGCTCTCAAGATCGCTTCACGTTACAGCCAGACTCCGAAGTTCGCCATGGCCGCCGCCATGCCGATGCTCTTCAACCATTTCCAGAGGATATTGAAGCTGCATGCCCTCCTCCTGAATAATCCGAGGGCATCACAGCAGGAGAAGGCATCCCTGCTCGGAGTGAATCCCTTCTTCGTCAAGGAGTACGACATGGCCGTCAGGGTCTATCCTCTCAGGAAATGCCAGGCGATAGTGTCAATGCTCGAGGACTATGACTATCTGGGCAAAGGAGGTGACGGCGCGATAGCCACTCAGGAGGACCTTTTCATGGAAGTGATCTCTAAAATCCTGGCGATTTGAAAAATAATTATTGGATTTTGTAAAATATTTATTGTTTTTCGATAAATCTATTCTATATTTGCATTGCCGCAAGGCGAAAACCGATTTGATATTATTTCTAATTATTACACTATGGGTTTAATTCAATGCAATGACATATGCAAGTCTTTCGGAGAGAAAGTCGCCCTTGACCATGTCAGCGTGGACATCCCCAAAGGACAGATCTTCGGATTGCTTGGCCCTAACGGTGCCGGAAAGACTACTCTTATCCGAATCATCAACCGTATCACCATCCCCAATGGCGGTGAAGTGCTTTTTGACGGACGCCCCATAACCCAGGAGGATGTCGAGAAGATCGGCTACCTTCCCGAGGAGAGGGGACTCTATCGCAAGATGGAGGTCGGAGACCAGGCCCTTTACCTGGCTCAGCTCAAAGGCATGACCCGTAATGACGCCATGAAGGAGCTCAAGACTTGGTTCGTGAAGTTCGGTATCCAGGACTGGTGGAAGAAGAAAGTCGAGGAACTCTCCAAGGGTATGGCGCAGAAGGTCCAGTTCATCACGACCGTCGTACACAAACCTTCCCTGATGATCCTTGACGAGCCCTTCTCGGGATTCGATCCGGTGAACGCGGAACTCATCCGAAAGGAGATCCTCCGCCTCAAGGACGAAGGAGCCACGATAATCCTCTCGACCCACAACATGGAGTCCGTGGAGGAGCTTTGTGACAACATCGCCCTTATCAACAAGTCGCACCTCGTCATTACCGGAGGAGTGAACGATATCCGTCACAAGTACGGCAACAACAATATCGAACTCATCTATACCGGTGACAAGGCTCTCGAGCCGATGGAAGGCGTGTTCTCAGTGCTTTCAGACATTGACAATGCCGGAAGGCATACCGCGGTCGTCTCCCTCGAGAACGATCTTTCCTCCAATGCGGTTCTTGCCGCTGTCCTCTCGCAGGATCTCCAGGTCAACTCCTTCAAGGAGCTTATCCCCAGAATGAACGACATTTTCATCAAATTAGTTACGGAGGGCGAATAGTATGGATTTCAAGACAATAAAAGTCATAATCGGCAGGGAATACTTTACCAGGGTAAAGAAGAAATCATTCCTGATCACCACCTTCGTGGTCCCGATCCTTTTCGCAGGCCTTTGCATCCTGCCTTCTCTTCTGATGCTCAACACCAAGGAGAAGTCCCAGAATGTGGGCGTGGTCGACCAGTCCGGCATCGTCATGCCTTATTACGAGAGCAATGAAGCCGCGACTTACACCGACATCACCGAGATGGGCGTTGACATAGCCAAGGAGAAATACACCGAGATGGGCATGGACGTGCTCGTGGTGGTTTCACCTCTTGACACTGTCGCCAAGACTGTCTCAGTGCAGGCTTATTCCAAGAAACCCATCGGTGTCGATTTCTCCGAGTCGCTCGGAACAAAGGCGACTTCGGCTGTCGAGGACTACAGGATTAAGTCCTACAACATAGAGAACCTCGACCAGATAATGAAGGACGTCAAGGCCAGGGTCAAGGTTACCGAATACACTGTGGACGATTCCGGTAAGGAGACCGTCTCAGAGTCAGCCATTTACATGGTGCTCTCCATGGTCTTCGGAATGATCATCTACATGTTCATCGTCATGTTCGGCGCCACCGTCATGTCCGGAGTCATCGAAGAGAAGTCCAGCAGGGTGGTTGAGGTCCTCATCTCCTCCGTGAAGGCTACTGAACTGATGTTCGGAAAGATCATCGGTGTGGCTCTTGTCGCCCTCACCCAGTTCCTTCTCTGGATAGTGTTCACTCTCGTGATCGTTCTTGCTGTGAACGGAATATTCGGAATGAAGATCTTCGGTGACGCGGCAGCCTCACAGGATCCTACAGCCATCATGCAGTCCATGGGCGTCAGCACCGACCAGATGGGAATGTCCACCATCGACATGTCTTCCCTCACTGATGCTGCCCAGCAGGCTTCTGAGGGTGGAGAACCTTCCGAGCTCAACGCCATCATGGGAACTCTGAGCAACATCCCTTGGGTGAAGCTCATCATAAGCTTCATAATCTACTTCATCCTGGGATACCTGCTTTACGCTTCGCTGTATGCCGCCATCGGCTCGGCAGTGGAGAATGAGGCGGACACCCAGCAGCTGCAGCTCCCTGTCACCATTCCTCTGATGCTGGCGTTCTTCATCGTGTTCTTCGCATTCAGGAATCCTGACAGCCAGGTGGTGTTCTGGGGATCGATGATACCTTTCACTTCTCCTATCGTGATGCTCGCCCGAATTCCTTTCGGAGTGCCCACATGGCAGCTTATCGTTTCCATAGTCCTTCTGATAGCCACGTTCATCGGATGCGCCTGGGTATCCGCGAAGATATACAAGGTCGGTATCCTGATGTTCGGAAAGAAGTCCACCTACAAGGACCTCTGGAAGTGGCTCAAACAGTAGAACTGTTCTTCAGCAATCAATTATCCTGAATATGCGTTTGAAAAGGATCATCCTTATAGCAACGGTTTCCCTTGCCGCAGTCTCCTGCGGCGAGGGTTTCTCCTGGAAAAGGACCGTCATGGACGGTTCCAGGACCGGAGTCCAGGCCTGCACGGCCGACAATGTATCAGAGAAGATGGGCACTTACGCAGATGGCGTATACACTGCTCCAGACGGCAGGGTGTTCAAAGACGGTTGTACCCCTGAGGTCGCCCGTATACTTCTTGAAGCCCAGCCCGTCATGGCTGACCTCAAGACCCTTGTGGGCCATTCCACAAGAGCTATGGTCAGGGAATATCCCCAGTGCGAACTCTCAAACTGGTTCATCGATGAACTGATGAGAGCGGTGGAGGAGAAATCGGGCAAGAAGGTGCATTTCGGTCTGACGAACTTCGGCGGAATCCGTGTGGACATGCCCGAGGGCGAAGTCCTCAAGGATGACATCGTATCGATGTTCCCCTTCAAGAACAATATCTGCTATCTGGAATTGAAAGGCAGCGACATACGGTACATCCTCGAACAGCTCGCCGCCAGCACATGGCAGGTGATCGGCGGAGGAAAGTTCGTCGTGAAGGACGGGAAACTGGAGAGCGCGGAGATAGACGGGGCTCCTCTTGATGACGAGAGGGTCTACGGAGTCGCCACCATCTCCTTCCTTCTCAATGGAGGAGACGGCATCTCCATGGCAAGGAACGCCAAGCATCTGGAGATCTATGACGAATACATCCTCGATGTGATGCTTCCGTACGTCCAGAGCCTCACTGAGCAGGGACTTCCGATCGAGTATCATACCGATGACAGGATAACGATCATCAATACAGCCGATGACGGCTCTTTCCGCAAATGACCTCAAAACCGATGAAAATGAAAAGACACATTCTTACATTGACGGCGGTCGCTGCGGTATTGGCGCTTTCGGCCGTTTCATGCAAGCCCTCCCATAAGCTTACGATCCTTCATGTAAACGACACCCACAGCCATTTCGAGCCGGTAAGAAGCGGTGCTGAAAAGGGCCTTGGCGGAGTGATCGAGAGGGCCGCCTATATCGACAGCGTCAGGGTGGCGGACGGAGAGGACAACGTCCTTCTTCTTCATGCAGGGGACTTCAGCCAGGGTACATCTTACTTCACACAGTTGGAGGGCGACCTTGAAATTGCCACTATCAACGCCATGAAGTATGACGTTGTCACCCTCGGCAACCATGAATTCGACAACGGGCTTGAGGAACTGGGCAGAAGGCTCAGCATGCTCGAGTGCCCGGTGGTCTGTGCGAATTACGACTTCTCCCAGTTCGATGCCGGGAAGTATGTCCTTCCTTACACCATATTGAACAAGGCGGGACTCAAGATCGGCATCTTCGGTCTTCTGACCGACATCACCCGGGTCGTCGAGCGTACGATCGCCGACCGTATCCAGAAACTTGATGACATCGAGGTTGCGAACAAGTGGGCCGACTATCTCAAGAACACGGAGAAATGTGACCTTGTCATAGCTCTCACTCATCTTGGTTATGACGGAGAGGCGTTCACTGACCGTTCCTTGGTGAGGGGCACAAGGAACATTGACCTGGTCGTGGGCGGACATTCCCATACGTTCCTTGAGAAAATGGAGTACGAGAACAATCTTGACGGCAAGAAGATTCCTATTGTCCAGGACGGATGCTGGGGACTGTATTTCGGAAAGATAAGCTACAAGGCGAAATAGATCTCATGCGCAAGTGGTGTAATGAACGGCCTCGGATAGAGCGAGAATCGTAAACCAAGTACAACACCCTTCGTAAACCCTTGTAGAAGTCCCGAAGGGAGAGACCGCTCTGTCAATCGACAACGAGCTCCGGAACATCATAGACCAGATGAAATCCACCCTGGAACCCGAGAAGGATCGCAAGCCCGAGTAGTACGACTTTCTCAAGGTCTATGATATTTTCCTGACGGAGCTCGTCGCGTATATGCGCAACAGCAAGAAACTTCGCGCACCCCGGAAAAAGAAGGGAGAGGGGAGGACTATGACCAGGAAGATCTGGTGGGCCTGAAGAACTCCACCATCTAGAAGAAGCGGGGCTACCTGAGCTGGTTTCTGAACTGGGCGACTGACCGGGGATACAACACCAACCTGGACCATAAGTGGTTCCAACCGACCCTGAAGATGACTCAGCGTAAGGTGATCTGTCTCACCAAGGAGGAAATCGCCCGCGCCGCGATCTGGAATTATCCGAATCCCAGGCCTATCTGGACCCCATCCGGGAAATCTTCCTGTTCTCTTTCGAAAATAAGTATTAACGGAAAAATCTTTCCGTGTCTACTTCCCACAAGCAGTACAAGATGTTTGTAAAAATCGCGGAAAGGTGTATATTTGCACTTGATAAAAATCGCGGAAAGGTGTATAATCTTCTATCCGAAAATCTTAGGAAACGTGATTATGAAACGTAAGATTTACGACCGGTTGGTCCAGTGGAAACAGGAAAAGAATGGATCTACAGCCCTTTTGATAGAGGGGGCTAGACGTATCGGAAAGAGTTATATTGCAGAGGAATTCGCTCGCAACGAATACGACTCGTATATACTCATTGATTTCAGTAAGGCTCCTGCTCGCGTTAAAGAATGGTTTGATGAGTATCTGGAAGATATCGACACGTTGTTGCAGAATATCCAACTGCATTACAAAAAGCAACTGACACCGCGAAAATCCCTTATTATCTTCGATGAGGTACAGAAATGTCCAAGAGCCAGGGAGGCAATCAAGGCCTTGGTGGAGGACCGCCGTTTCGATTATCTGGAAACGGGCTCTCTTATCTCCATAAAGAAAAACGTTGAGAATATTGTCATTCCATCAGAAGAGGATGGTATCGAAATGTTTCCCATGGACTTTGAAGAGTTTCTCTGGGCTATGGGCAATGAGGTAATGATGCCATACATCAAAGCACAATATGAAAAGCGTAAGCCAATGGGAGAATTCCACCGCGAAGCATTACACTATTTCCGTCAATATCTTATAGTAGGAGGCATGCCACAGGCTGTTGCTGAGTATGCTGCATCGCGAGATTTTATCAAAGTGGACGCCATCAAACGTCAGATACTGCGCCTTTACAAGAACGATATTAAGAAATACGCCGGGACAGCTACAGCTCGCGTCAGCGCTATCTATGACGCTATTCCTGGACAGTTGCAGAAGAAAGAAAAAAGGTTTGTGTTGTCGGCACTGAAAGATGAAGCGCGAATGCGCGATTACGATAGTGCGTTCTTTTGGCTAGATGATGCCAAGATCGTTAATATCTGCTACAATACGACGGCGCCAAATATTGGGTTGCATCTGAATGAAGACCGCACCGTTCTGAAGTGCTATTTCTGCGATACTGGGCTTCTCATTTCGTTGGCTTTCAGCGCGCGAGGTATCGTAACGAATGAGATTTACCAGAAACTGATGTTTGACAAGTTGGAAATCGACGAGGGCATGCTGGTGGAAAACATCGTTGCCCAAATGTTAAAAGCATCGGGTAAAGAGCTATTCTTTTATTCCAATTATGACAAAGAAGAAGCAGAGAACCGAATGCAGATAGATTTCCTTATACAAAAGGAGGTAGTAACCTCCCGGCACAACATATCTCCAATTGAAGTCAAGAGTGGATCAAACTATACGCTTACTTCCATTAACAAATGCATCAAGAAGTATGGCCAGTACCTCTCAACTCCCTATGTTTTGCACACAAAAGATCTGGAGATGAAAGACGGACTGGTTTATCTCCCGCTTTATATGACTCTTTGTTTATAGCAGGATATTATTTGGGCGCACGATTCCTGGTTGTTCTCCGGGGTTTTCTTCTTGCCCGCAGGGGAAGGTACTTCCTTAAAGGAGGTTGAGGAAAAGGGTTATGACAGTGGTGTTGATAATGTCCACGAACATCGCTCCGACAAGGGGTACGATAATGAACGGCTTGACTGCATAAGTGTACTTGGAGCATACCGCTGACATGTTCGCCATGGCATTGGGCGTAGCTCCCAGCCCGAATCCGCACAGTCCGCTCACAAGTAGAGCAGCATCGTAGTCCTTACCAAGCAGTGGGAACGCCACGAAATACCCGAACAGCCCGATCAGAAGAACCTGGGAGAGGAGAATGACGGTGAGAGGAAGGGCGAGTGCCGCAAGTTCCCAGAGCCTGAGCGAAGACATCGCCATTCCGAGGAATAGCGAAAGACATACGTTCCCGACGAGAATTATGCTGTCCATTTCAGGAGAGGGGAGCTTTGAGGAGGACTCGCAGGTGTTCCTTATCACCGCAGCGGCGATCAGAGACCCGAAGTATGTCGGGAAAGTCACCCCGGTAAGAGCCAATGCCTTTGAGAAAAGGGATCCTATGGCCATCGCAAGGAGAAGCTGGAAGACCGCTTTGGAGAGCTTGCGGAACTTCTCCTGCTCAGAAACTTCGTGATATTCTTTCGCATGAGGGGATGCTTCAGTCGAATCCATTGAACCCATTACATCGGCAGGGGAGTCGCTTTCTCTGGCGAGCCCCTTGACCCGAATGAGCCTTTCTGCGAGCGGACCTCCAAGAAGTGACCCCGCCACAAGACCGAAAGTGGCCGCAGCCATTGATAAAGAAGCAGCACCCTCGATGCCCATGCTTTCAAGAAGTGAGGAGAACCCTCCTGCAGTGCCGTGGCCTCCGCACATCGGAATCGATCCCATAGCCATACCGGTTATCGCTTCAAGGCCCATTGCAGAGGATATTCCGGTGGAAAGGAGATTCTGCATAACTATCAGGACAGTCACCAGAATGACCAGTACAAGAAGCGGCTTTCCTCCTTTTTTGACTTCACGCAGATTTGACTGGAAACCCACAGAGGTGAAGAATATCATCATGCAGAGGTCCTTCAGTGTCGGGTCGAAGGATATCTCGACCCTGCCCAGAGTATACAGACCGAGCGTCAGCAGCGACAGGAGTATTCCTCCCGTGACGGGAGTGGGGATGCACAGTCTGGACAGTATCTTGAATCTGCCGGTGAGCCAGATTCCGAGCAACAGGGCTAGTACTCCTGCTCCGGCGGAGAGGAACATGTCAAGATTCACGCTGTGAAGGGCCGCTGCTTCCATGAGAGTACTCGTATGGGACAAAAATAATCAAACCTACGGGAACTTCCACGGATTCGGGGAGGTTTTCACCCTAGAGCGTACCTATGAGAAGCAGAACGAGGCTTATGATCACAAGAATGAGGTCGACAACTTTGCCCTTGAGGTTCTTTTCATGGAAGAGGAGAGCTCCGAATGTGAAGGAGACAATGACGCTTGAGCGCCTGACCATGGACACCACCGAAATCATCGCACCGGGGAAGGTTAGCGCATACAGGTAAGCGAGGTCTGCTGCCGTCAGGAATATTGAAATGAAAGGTATGGTCCATTTCCATGTGAACGGTGTGGTCTTCTTCCTCATCGGCATCCATAGTATCAGCGTGATGACACCCATGATGATACTCTGGTAGAGATTGTACCACCCCTGGACGAAGAAGCGGTTTATCCCGACAGTGGCGATAAGGTACTTGTCATACAACCCTGAGAGCGCACCAAGGACGGCTGCCGCTATGATGAGCCATATCCAGTGGTTTGATGAGAACTTGATTCCTTCCTTGCGCCCGCTGCGTCTTAAAAGAAAGTACGCGATTATGGCGACTGTGACACCTGCCCATTGCCAGGCGTTGAGCTGCTCCCCGAAAATGATGAGAGCTCCGATCAAAGTCATCACCGGCCTTGTGGCGTTGATCGGCCCTACGATGGTAAGAGGCAGATGCTTTATCGCGAAATATCCGCATATCCACGAACTCAGTACGATGAAAGCTTTGAGTATTACAAGGATATGCCAGTGAAGGTCTCCCTCGGGGACATGGAAGGAGCTTCCTTCAGGTATCCCTCCCGTGTGGGAGAAGATGATCATCGGAAGGAAGAACAGACTGCAGATTATGCAGTTCAGGAAGAGTACGGGAATTACCGCATTCTGCTTGAGCGATTGCTTCTTGAATACGTCATAAAGACCCAGCAGGCAAGCTGAGACCAGTGCGAACAGAATCCACATTTGGGCTGAAAAATGCTTTTGCTCCCCGTGTCAGACTACAGGATGTTCATTGACTGCTCCCTCATCTTCTCGAGCTCGTCCTTCATCCTTACGACACATTTCTGTATACCGGCATGGTTCGCCTTGGAACCGGTGGTGTTGATTTCACGTCCCATTTCCTGGATGATGAAGCCGAGCTTCTTTCCGGGATAAGGTTCGGAGTCAATAGTGTCCATGAAGTATGCGCAGTGCTGGCGGAGCCTGACTTTTTCCTCGTTGATGTCGAGTTTCTCCAGGTAGAAGATCATCTCCTGCTCGAACCTGACGGGGTCGACCTTCTGGGCAAGTTCATCGAGGTTCTTCAGAAGCTTGGCCTTCACGGTCCCGATCCTTTCTCCCTCGAATGTCTCGACTTCGTCATAAAGCGAAAGGATGTTCCTCACCCTTGAAGTCACGTCCTCATAAAGGACCTTTCCTTCCTTTTCACGATATGCGTTCACCGCTTCGAGAGCCTCATCAATGGCTTTCTCGACAATCGGCCAGTTCTCTTCGGTGATGACGTCGGATTTCTTGGTGTCGATCACATCGGGGATACGGAGGATGGAGCATAGCAGTTCGTTGTTTTCCCTGTCCTGGGGTGTGAAGAACCCGGGAAGCTCTTTCCTGATGGAAAGAATCTCGTTGTAGTATCCTTTCAGAAGGTCAGCGTTGATCTTCTTCCCGCTGTCCGCTGCATTCGGCTCCCATGTCGCGTAGAAATCTATCGTACCCCTCTGAAGAGAGTTGGCGATCTTCTGCCTGATTCCGATTTCCTTGTCCTTGGGGAGAAGGGGAGTCTTGATGTTGATGTCGGCGTTCTTGGAGTTGAGCGTCCTGATCTCGAAGGTAATCTTGCCTGTTTCGAGTATGGCTTCGGCTTTGCCGTAGCCGGTCATGGATTTGATCATGGCTCTTTGATGACTTTGAGTTAGTATGCTTTCCCGGAAACAGGATTCATTGATTTTGCCCGAGGCGCTCCATAAAATCCCGTTATCCGCTGCAAAAGTACAACATTTTTGCGTATTTTTGCAGGTTCATAAGACATAACATAGAATCCAATGGAAGATCCTACCAAGACAGCAGCTCCCGCTGAGGAGCCCCGCAAACTGAATTTCCTCGAGGAGATAATCGAGAAGGACCTTGCAGAAGGCAAGGTGGACTCGATAATGACAAGGTTCCCTCCGGAGCCCAACGGTTACCTTCATCTGGGCCATGCCAAGAGCATCTGCCTCAACTTCGGGCTCGCCCAGAAGTACGGCGGAAAGACCAATCTCCGTTATGATGACACCAATCCCGTCAAGGAGGATGTGGAGTACGTCGATTCCATAAAGGAGGACATCAAGTGGCTCGGTTTCCAGTGGGACAAGGAACTCTACGCGTCGGATTATTTCGATCAGCTTTACCTTTGGGCTGAGCAGCTCATAAAGGAAGGCCTCGCGTATGTCGATGACCAGACCCAGGAGGAGATCCGTCAGGGAAGGGGAACTGTCGACCGTCCCGGAACTCCCAGCCCTTGGAGGGACCGCAGTGTGGAGGAGAACCTCAAGCTCTTCCGCGAAATGAAGGAAGGCAAGTATGCGGACGGGGAGAAGGTCCTCCGCGCCAAGATAGACATGGCCCATCCCAACATGATGTTCAGGGATCCTCTTCTCTATCGTATCAAACATGCTTCACATCACCGTACCGGTGACAAGTGGTGCATCTATCCGATGTACGACTTCACCCACGGCCAGTGCGATTCCATAGAGCACATAACCCATTCGATCTGTACTCTCGAGTTCGACGTGCACCGTCCTTTGTATGACTGGTTCATCGAGAAGCTCGGAATATATCCCAGCCATCAGTACGAGTTCGCAAGGCTGAACCTCACTTACACTCTGATGAGCAAGCGCAAGCTCCTTGAGCTCGTCCAGAAGGGACTTGTCAGCGGATGGGACGACCCGAGGATGCCTACCCTCTGCGGAGTCAGAAGGAGGGGATACACTCCTGAGGCCCTCAGGATGTTCTGCGAGAAGATCGGCGTCTCTAAGAGGGACCAGCTCATGGACATCCAGCTTCTGGAGTGGTGCGTAAGGCAGGACCTCAACGCAAGGTCCAACCGCTACATGGTGGTCCAGGACCCCGTGAAGGTCACCATCACCAACTGGGAGAGCGGAAAGGTCGAGTGGTTCGACTGCCCGCTCAATCCGGCCGATCCCGAAGGCGCCAAGAGGAGCGTTCCTTTCACCGGTGAACTCTACATCGAAAGGGCAGACTTCATGGAGGATGCGCCCAAGAAGTTCTTCCGTCTCAAACCCGGCGGAGAAGTACGTCTGAAGTACACTTACATCATCAAATGTGAGGAAGTCATAAAGGATGAGGAAGGCAAGATAGTCGAGCTCAAGTGCACCTATGACCCTACGACACGTCCCGGCGGAGAAGGCGCCTGGAGAAGCGTCAAAGGAACGATCCATTGGGTCTCTGTCGAGCACGCCAAAGCTGTTGAGCTGAGGCTCTATGACCGTCTTTTCACCCTCGCTGACATGAGCCAGGTCCCTGAGGATATGGACTACAAGGATTTCCTGAATCCGGATTCCCTCATCATCACCGAAGGTTATGCCGAGCCCGCCATGCTTGAGGACGCTTCAGGCATACCCGTACAGTTCGAGAGGACAGGGTATTTCGTGAAGGACAAGGACTCCACCCCCGAAAAGGCCGTCTTCAACAAGACAGCTTCGCTGAAGGATTCCTACAAGCCGGAATAATCCTCTCCGGAAAGGTTTTATGCGGCGTTCCGTCCTTAAGGGCGGGACGCTGTTTTTTCAGCTCAAGGCCGCTTACTCCTCATGCCATGGGCGAACTGGTTGATTATTGCGGAATCTTTCATATATTTGCATGTTAAGCGGACCAGTCCCGCATTGAATGCGATGTTCAGAAAACTGAGAAATGCCCTGAAGGGCTTCAAGATGACGATGAAGATGAAGATCTGCCTGAGCCTCATCCTCATCGGCGTGGTCCTTCTTGACTCCAGCATCATATCGATACTGGCGTATTCGAGGATGAGCACTTACGTGTCAGAACTCATCGCCGACAACATAAATTCCATCAATGTAGCCCAGAGGCTTACAAGCGCGACTGACAAGTACAACCTCGAGATCCTGGCGGTCGTGGGCGACGAGACGACCAACCGTCTTCCGGATTTCAACCAGGCGGAGTTCGTGGCTCACTGCGATTCGCTCCGTTCCACCCTCAGTTCCGTGAACATGGCTCATCTCGCCGACTCGGTGATGTACTCCTACTCGGCTTACATGCTCACTTCTTTGGAGCTTCCGCAGGTCATCGCCAGCAACTTCATAGATTCCCGTACATGGTACTTCAACCGTCTTCAGCCGGTGTACAACCGTCTGCGCGGGGATATTGACGTGATGAACACCGCAATTTACAATGACCTGAAGAAGAACTCCGCCACATTCGACAGGGGATTCTACAGGAGTGTGATCCCCGGAGCGGTAGCCATCGGAGTGGGGCTTCTGCTGGTCATCCTGCTGCTGTCCTTCCTGCTCTCATATTATGTCAATCCTGTGTACAAGATGCTGAAAGGCTTCGACAATTACAGGACTGTCGGAAGCACGTATTCCGTGAGTTTCGACGGAGATGACGAACTGCAGGAACTCAACGGCAACATAACCGAAGTCGTAGAGGAGAACAGGCAGCTCAAACGCCGTCTCAAGGGTTTGAGGGAAGCCTTGGGCAAACAGACCTCATCCCAGTAGGAGGAGGGACAAACCGCCAACGGCACAATGAATCTGAAAGTCATATCAAGGAATGTGGGAACGGCTCTGCTGGTGAGTGCGCTCTTCATGTTCCTGTCGATTATCGTTTCCATGATGAACGGTAATGACAGTGCGCTTTCGGCTCTTATCATAAGCTTCATCATAACATTCTCAGTCGGTATCTTCCCGTTCATTTTCGTGAAGAGGACTCCGAACATTTCGCTGAAGGAAGGATACCTCATCATCGTCCTTTCGTGGGTGCTCTCGTTCATTTTCGGGATGCTGCCATATGTGCTTTGGGGCGGTCCGTTCACGGTCGTGAACGCATGGTTCGAAAGCGTGTCCGGCTTCACGACAACCGGAGCGACCATCCTTGAGAATGTTGAAGGACTACCAAGAAGCCTTCTTTTCTGGAGAAGTTCGACACATTTCATCGGAGGATTGGGAGTCATGGTATTCCTGCTCCTTATCATCCCGTCATCCTCGCCGGTGAAGCTCCGCCTTTCGAACATGGAGCTTTCGTCACTTTCCAAGGAGGGGTACAGGAAGCAGTCCAACAGGATAGTGTACATCTTCACTATCGTGTATCTGGCCATGAACATCTCATCGTTCATCCTCTACAGGATCGCCGGGATGTCCACTTTCGATGCCATCAACCATGCTTTCAGCGTCAGCGCAACGGGAGGTTTCAGCACAAAGAACACTTCGATCGGATACTTCAATTCGCCGGCGATAAATCTCATCACCATACTTTTCATGCTGATGAGTTCCACCCACTTCGGGATAACTTACATGATCTTTGCGACCAGGTCGCTGAAGCCCCTGAACAATCCCGTTCTCAAGTATTACCTGGGACTCCTTATCACATTCTCCATAATGGTCGCGATGTCCCTGAAGTTCCATGGTGTCGCTCCTACCTGGGATTCGGCGTTCATGGATGCTGTATTCCAAGTGATATGCTACGCTTCGACGACGGGATTCGCCATTACCGACAACTCCACATGGCCGATCTTCCCGAGCGTGATTCTGGTTGTCGCCGGCATGCAGTGCGGTATGGCGGGATCCACCACTGGCGGACTTAAGAGCGACAGGGTGCTTCTCCTTTTCAAGTCAATCCGCCGTCACCTCAGGATGAGCGTTTCACCGACCAGCGTGTTGGGCATCAAGATGGGAAAGAACATGATGAAGGATGAAGACGTCTATCCACATGTCTTCTATGTGGCGGTATTCTTCCTTCTTGCCGTCGCTTCCTACCTGCTTCTGCTTCTATTCTGTGAAAATGACTCCAACGCCCTCAGCGGAACTATCGCTACGATCTGCAATGTCGGCCCCGGCTTGGGTGAAATCGGCTCCATGGGCAATTATGACCTGGAACCCGTGCCGGCCAAGATAATATACACCGTAAACATGCTTCTCGGACGACTCGAGATATATCCTGTCATGGCCGTCGTCCTTATGATACTGCATCCTAAAAGCAAGTGATCCAATGGATTCAAGAGAATTCCTTTACCGGAAATTCCTCTCCTGCATGGAGTATGACCCTACTCCCTGCCAGGAAAATTTCCTGCGCCGGATGGCCCGTTTCTCGACCACCGACGACGGGGATATACTTGTTGTGAACGGATATGCGGGTACAGGCAAGACCACTGCCGTGGCTGCGGTCATTTCAGCGCTTTCTTCCCTTGAGGTGAACTGCATACTGCTGGCTCCTACTGGAAGGTCTGCCAAAGTCCTTTCTTCTTATACTGGAAGGCAGGCTTCGACCATACACCGCCATATCTACAGGCAGGGGGCGGTTTCCGAGGACGGTACTGCAAGGTTCACAATCGCTCCCAACAAAGCGAAGGACGCGGTTTTCTTTGTGGATGAGGTTTCTCTTATCGGTATCGAGCAGGGGGAGGGAAGTTCCATTTTCGGTGAAGGTAACCTCCTTGAGGACCTTATCCGTTTCGTCAGGTCCGGAAGGGACTGCAAGATAGTTTTGATCGGTGACTCCGCCCAGCTTCCTCCAGTGGGTCTTGACAGGAGTCCTGCACTCTCTCCCGAGTACATGAGTTTCGCAGGGGGAGCGGATTTCGTCACCCTCACGACCGTTGTCCGCCAGCAGTATGACAGCGGTATACTCCTTAACGCCACAAGGGTGAGGGAACTCATCACGGCCGATTCGCATGAGGACATCCCCTCATCATCGCTGGGCCTGGTGACTGAAGGGCTCACTGACGTGTCCAGGATAGGGGGTGGAGAACTGATAGATGAGATTTCCGCAGCGTTCGACACTTTCGGAGAGGACCAGACAGTGATCCTCTGCCGCTCGAACAAGAGGGCCAACAGGTACAACGCGGGCATCCGTTCGCAGGTGCTTTTCCATGAGGAGGAACTCGTCAAGAACGAGAAGCTGATGATAGTGAAGAACTGCTACCATTTCCTGGACAAGGTGGAGCAGATGGACTTCATAGCCAACGGCGACATAGCGTACCTTCAGAAAGTGTCCAACCATACTGAGCGCTACGGGCTTCATTTCGCTGATGCGAGGCTTGTGTTCCCTGATTACGGGGACGCCTATGTGAAGGCCAAGATATGCCTTGATACCCTGATGAGCGAGTCCCCTTCACTCGGAAGGGAACAGAGCAACGCCCTTTTCAAGGGAGCATGGGAAGACTATTCGCACCTTGGGTCAAAGAAGAAGATATATGCGGCGATGAAAGAGGACCCATTCTTCAACGCCCTCCAGATAAAGTACGCTTCGGCTATAACCTGCCACAAGTCCCAGGGTGGACAGTGGGACTGCGTCTTCATCGACAATCCTTTCTGGCAGGACACCCTTTCGCTGGATGACCTGAAGTGGCTCTACACCGCTATGACAAGGGCAGTGAAGAAACTGTATTTCGTGAACTTCAAAGACGGCCTTTTCGTCTGAAAACAGAGTACTTGAATTATGGAAGACTTCATGGCGAAGGTGGTGGCTTACATCATCGTGATTTTGGGGCTTGCCGCGGCTGTGGCGCTGGAAGCGGCTCCGCCTTATATCGCATGGAAGCGTTCCGGAAACGGGAAAAGGGTACTGAAAGTGGTGCTCATTGAGATTTTCCTTACACCGGTCGGCGGTTTCATTGCGGCGTTCCTCACCAAGAGGACACAAAAGGGAAACATAAAAAACGGACAAATATGAGAAGATTGTTTGCAACCATTTCGTTGGTCCTTCTTGCTGGAGCAGGTCTCTTCGCACAGGAGTTCAACGATGTGCCCAGGCTCTGGAAATGGGTCGGTAAGGATGAAGTGGCTTTCACCTATGACGGATCGTTCAAGGGTGAGAAGGATTTCGTGGTGAACGCGAAGAAAGGTACCGTGAGAACAGGGATTTCCTATCCCGCGAAATACACCACTGTACCGATAAGGCCGCAAGGAGCGGTGAACCTCACTTTCTCTCCCGACTCCACGATGCTGGCTTTCACAAGGAACAACGACCTTTGGGTCGTCGACATCGAGAGCGGCAAGGAAAGGCGCCTCACCTATGACGGCAGCGACCTTATACTCAACGGTTACGCCTCCTGGGTATACTATGAGGAAATCCTCGGAAGGGCTTCCAATTACCGTTCATTCTGGTGGAGCCCCGATTCCAAGTACATAGGCTTCTACAGGTATGACAACACCAGGGTCCCCATGTTCCCGATCTATTCCCCGAAGGGACAGGACGGAAGCCTCCGCCTTACGCGTTATCCCAAGTGCGGGGAGGAGAACCCTGAGGTCAGCATCGGAATTGTGGACGTGTCCGCTTATGACGGAACGGGCAGGCCCGAGATCGTCTGGGCTGACTTCGATCCGAAGGAGGACCAGTATTTCGGTACTCCTTTCTGGGGAGATGACAGCAAGGAGTTCTTCATAAGCCGTGAACCGCGCCTCCAGAACACTCTGGACCTGTACAGCGTTTCACCCGTGACCGGTGCGAAGAAGCATATCTACCATGAGCAGTACAAGACATGGCTCGACTGGATAAGCGGCATGGTCTTCACCTCCAAGGGCCTTTACATGGTCAGGGAGTTCGAGACCGGATGGCAGCAGATATATTTCCTTTCATATGACGGCAATGAGTTCAGGCGTCTCACCGACGGCCCCAACTGGAGGGTGACTCTCCAGAGGGTTGACGAGAAGACGGGAGACGTTTACTTCATCGCTAACAGGGAATCCACCGTCAGGAAGGCTCTCTACAAGGTGGACGCCAAGGGCACCATAACTCCTCTTACTGACAGCAGGTACACCGTCTCTTCGGTGAGATTCTCCGACGACGGGAACTGGTTTGTCTGCTCCCTGTCAAATTTCACCACTCCCGAAAGGACATGGCTGGTTGATACCAAGAACGCTCCCAAGGTCGATTACACTGTGGCCAGGAGCGGGAAATGGGCAAGGCTCATCTCGGATTCTGCAGGACCGGATCTGGACCTTGGCAAGTACGCCATTGCGCAGAACATCACCATGACGACTTCGGACGGCCTGGTGCTCCCGGCATATATCATATATCCGAAGAACTTCGATCCTTCGAAGAAGTACCCCGTCCATATGGACATTTACGGCGGTCCCGATACTCCTCAGGTGTCTGACAGATGGATGCGTCCTTCCGAGTCCAACCAGTGGTGGAGTGAGAACGGTATCATCGAGATAACCGCCGACTGCAGGGCTTCGGGACACAACGGCCGCCTCGGCCTTGACCAGATTTACCGCCAGCTTGATGAAGTGGAAGTCAAGGACTTCGTGGAGTGGGCCGAATACCTGAAGAGTCTCCCGTATGTCAACGGTGACAAGATCGGAGTGGAAGGATTCTCTTTCGGAGGAACCATGACTTCGCTTCTGGTGATGGACCATCCGGACGCTTTCCATTACGGAATAGCCGGAGGCGGCGTCTATGACTGGGCGCTCTATGACACCCATTACACTGAGAGGTTCATGGATACTCCTCAGGCGAACCCCGAAGGCTACGAGAAGACCAAGGTCATCAACCACGCCAAGAACTATCCTGTAAACTACGATGACCCCGAACCGGAGAACGGAAAGGTCGAGCCCGTCATGCTGAAGATAACCCACGGAACAGGTGACGATAATGTCCATTTCCAGAACACGCTCCAACTTGTGGACGAACTGATGAAGGAAGGCAAGAAGTTCGAGCTGATGATCTACCCTGACGGAATGCACGGCTACCGCGGATATCAGGGGACGCATTTCCAGAAAGCGAACAGGGAGTTCTGGCTCAAGTACCTGAAAGGGGAGTAGGATAATCTCTTTTGACTGACTGATTGAAGATTCCGCGGCGGGAAAAGGTTTCCTGCTGCGGAATTCTTCATTTACCTGTTTTCCGGCAGACGAAAAGCCACCTTCCGTCTTTCCCGCAGGGATTCTGGGAGCAGTGCACGGGACATCCCACTATCATGAATTCCCCTCCGGAGGAAACTCCCGTCTTCTTTGCCAGCTCTTCGCTGCTTAAAGGTATGTCCTTGGCCAGGACATCCGCCTTCGGGAACTCTTTCCCGATGGCTTTGATGTTGGAGGAAGAAAGCGGAAGAACCCGTATTATCCTGAGCGCCCTTCCCATCATAGGGGATTCTTCGCTACGGGAGTCTTTTCCCCGTATGAAGTACAGATGTGCTGAAGGAGCGGCTTTGGCGATACCCCAGTGAGAAGACATCCAATTGAAAAGACCGGCTTTGGATATCGCTTTGCCGGGAATGAAGAGCGAGGCTTCTTCCCTTGCCAATCCTTCTATGGAAGCCTCCGAATCCAGGAAAGACGGGACGCACTCTTTCTCTGCACTGATAGGCAATGAGATTTCCTCTCCTCCTTCATGCACAAACAGAGCCGCTTCGCCCTCGTAACCTCTGCTTATCCGGATGAGAAGTTCCTTGCATTCCCCTTCGTGCCCAATCACATGGACTTCTCTCACTCCCTTTCCGAGCCTTGAGACCACCATCGGGATGTCCGCCATGGGGGATAGTTTCATGAGCACTTCGGGGCTTTCACCAAGAAGTGAAGGCATCAGAGGAATAACGTCCGGTGAACAGTCCTCAAGCAGAAAGACTTTCTTTCCGGAGGAGGACCTTCTCGCGGGATCAAGGAATATGATGTCCGGTCTGAAATCTTCCAGAAGGCTCCTTATATGACGTGAATTCCCTTCCTCGGGGACATTGTCAGGGACTACCATGTAAGAAGAGAATAGCACGTTCTCCCTTCCGAGTTTGCTGAAATTGTATTGTACTGAGTCTGACAGCTTGCTGTCGGCTTCGTTGTGGAGGACTTCCTTCGCTTTCAGAGAGAATGCCCAGGAGTCGACTCCGGCTCCTCCGGTGAGGTCCGCTATGCGGAATCCTTCATCAGCGATGCGTAGAGCTATGGAGGCTTTCAGAAGAGCCGTGACCTCTGAACTGCACTGCTCCGTGCAAAGAGTGCTAGGGTAGATGAGCCCTCCCGTGGTCCATGAGGGCACTTTCTTCTCCATCCTTCTCCTTCCCTCGATGGTGCCGACGACTGCGTCCATGTCGACCTCCGGCCATTTGCTTCTGGAGAGCAACAGCCTCATGGGGTCCTCGCCCCCATGTCGGGTGATGAATTCCTGTATGATGTCATATTGTGGCATGGAAAAATCCCTCAAACCGTCTGCTAATATACCAATAAAGATCCGCAATCCGTCTGAGGAACGCCGCATTTGTGCTCCTTTGCTGCCCTTAAAGAAGATTATAAGCCTCCGGTATTCCTTTTTTGAGGCGTTTTGGTTATATTTGCATGAATGTACGGGGTTGCTTTCCGGTACATGAAAAACTTGAAATCCAAAATATCACATTTCAATATGGCACTAGACTACAATGAGGTCGCCAAGACCTGGCTCGAAGGAGATTTCGATCCCGAGACCAAATGCAAAATCATCGAACTGAGGAACAACGATCCCGCCATGTTCGAGGACGCTTTCTACCGTAATCTCGAATTCGGTACCGGCGGACTCCGTGGAATCATGGGAGTAGGTACCAACAGGATGAACAAATACATCGTCGGTATGGCTACCCAGGGACTCGCAAACTACATGAAAGCCAAGATCGGAGGCCCCCTGAGCGTATGTATTTCATATGACAGCCGCAACGGCAGCAAGGAGTTCGCAAAGATCACCGCTGACGTCCTTTCAGCCAACGGAATACACGTGTACCTCTGGGAGAACATCAGGCCTATTCCGCTCCTCAGCTATTCGGTCCGTTCCAAGAAGGCCAACGCCGGAGTCATGATCACCGCTTCCCACAACCCCAAGGAGTACAACGGATACAAGGTGTTCTGGTCAGACGGCGCTCAGATCACGTCTCCCGTCGACAAGGAGATCGTCGCCGAAGTGCAGAAGATTTCCGACCCTTCAATGGTGAAGTTCACCTCCGATGAGGAGAACGGCGGAATCGAGCTCATGGGCAAGGAAATGGATGACAAATATTTCAACGACGTCCTTTCGCTCATGCTTTCTCCCGAATCCAGGGAAAGGCATTCCGACCTCAAGATAGTCTATACCCCTATTCACGGAAGCGGTGTGCGCATCGTTCCCGAGGCTCTTTCAAGGCTTGGTTTCAAGAAGATCTACCATGTTCCCGAGCAGGACATCTCCGACGGAAACTTCCCGACGGTCATGTCCCCGAACCCCGAGGAGCCTTCAGCCCTCAAGATGGCTATCGCTGTCGCTGACAAGGAAGGCGCTGACATAGTTATGGCGACCGACCCCGATGCCGACAGGATGGGTATCGCTGTGAGGGACGATTCCGGAAAGATGGTCCTCTTCAACGGAAACCAGACCGGTGCCATGCTTACCTACTACATCCTTACCCGTTGGAAAGAACTCGGCAAACTCGATCCTTCCAAGTACATGGTGAAGACCATAGTCACCACCGAGCTCATCGCGAAGATCGCCGCCAGCTTCGGCGTTCCCTGCTACAATGTGCTGACAGGATTCAAGTACATCGCTGACGTAGTCCGTCAGAAGGAAGGCAAGGGCGAGTTCATCTGCGGTGGCGAGGAGAGCTACGGCTTCAACGTAGGAGAGTTCGTCCGTGACAAGGACGCTCCCATCTCATGCTGCTTCGTCGCAGAATGCGCCGCTTGGGCCGCTGACCAGGGCCTTACCCTTTATCAGCTTCTCCAGAAGATCTACAAGGAGTATGGCTATCGCAAGGAAGGCCTCGTATCTCTGGTACGTAAAGGAAAGACCGGAGCAGAGGAAATCCAGAAGATCATGGTCAACATGAGGGCAAATCCTCCCAAGGACCTTCTCGGATCCAAGGTCACCAAGGTCATTGACTACCTCGACACTGCCGCGACTGGACTTCCTTCATCCAACGTCCTGCAGTTCTTCGATGAGGCCGGTGACGTGGTTTCAGTACGTCCTTCCGGGACTGAGCCTAAGATCAAGTTCTACTTCAGCGCCGCCGGTGACGATGCCGACAAGAAGATCGAGAGCCTGAAGGAGCAGTTCGTAAGCTAGGCCCTAATCTCTGTTCATTATCGGACGGTTCCGGACCAGTTCCGGGACCGCCCGTTTCACTTCCGAACCACAATAAGATGAGACATTCAGCCGAAGTTTTCATATCGCTGTCCCTGATGACCTTGTGCCTTGCAAGCGGAGCGCAGACCCAGCCCTCGTACGCATGTCTGAGGGCTCCTTCACCGATCAAAGTGGACGGTGTGCTTTCAGAGAACGCCTGGCAGCTTGCCCAGCCGCTTTCTCCTCTTCAGGACATACGTGGAGGGGATATGCCCGCTCCGACCAAAGCCACTTCTTTGAAGATGCTTTGGGATGACGAATACCTCTACATCGGAGCATATCTCGAGGAGGATGACATCATCGCCAACATAACCGGCCGTGATGAAATCATATGGAAGGAGAACGATTTCGAGGTGTTCCTGGATCCTGACGGTGACGGGGTGGGGTATTTTGAGTTCGAGTTCAGCGCCAAAGAGGAAATCCTGGACCTCATGATGAGCAAGCCCTATTCCCAAGGCGGGAACTTCTACTCTCATTGGGACTGTCCCGGTCTCCAGATAAAGACGTCGGTGGACGGGACTCTCAACAAGCATTCCGACAAGGACAAGGGCTGGACATTGGAAGTGGCCATACCGCGTAAGGCCATGATGTGGGGCTTCGACGAACCGTCGGCATATCCGACATGGAGGATGAACTTCTCCAGGGTCGAATACTTGAACGGTCCCGGGAAACCTGAGGAGAACTGGGTATGGTCCCCGACCGGGAAGGTGGACATACATATCCCTTCTCTATGGGGATGGGTCCATTTCGTGGATGTGAATGCAGGGGAAGCGATCATCAAATGATCATACTCTCCTCTAAAAGTGATGAAGGATGACCCCGCGGTCATCCTTCACTTTTTTCTCTGGTCTGGAAATCCTTGCACCATTCTTTGATCGGGCAGGAAGAACACTTTGGGTTCCGTGCTGTGCAGGTGTACCTGCCGTGGAGTATCAGCCAATGATGAGACTTCGCCCTGTCTTCTATGGGGATGTTCTTTTCAAGGTCCTTTTCCACTGCTGCAGGCGTCTTGCCTGTCGAAAGGCCTATCCTGTGCGATACCCTGAAAACGTGGGTGTCTACCGCTATCACGGGCTTGTCGTAAACGATTGAGGCTATCACGTTCGCGGTCTTCCTTCCCACTCCAGGAAGAGTCTGCAGGGCGTCTATGTCAGAGGGGACTTCTCCTCCGAAATCGCTCAGAAGCTTCTGGGCCATTCCGATAAGGTGAGCGGTCTTGCTGTTGGGGTATGAGATGCTCGAAACCAGAGGGTATAGTTCCTCGAATGAGGCTTCCGCCATGGACTTTGCGTCAGGGAAGACGGCGAATATCCCGGGTGTGGTCATGTTCACCCTTTTGTCCGTGCATTGGGCTGAAAGGATGACCGCCACAAGAAGCTGGAACGGGTCCTTGTAGGTGAGCTCGGTCTGTGCCAGCGGCACATTCTCCCTGAAATACTCCAGTATGCCCTGGAACCTTTCCTTCCTTGTCATCGTCTAGATGGTGAGGGCGAGGTCTATGACATCGTCATCGACCTGCTCGGTGCATTTCTCATCCTTGCAAACGAACACCCTTCCGCGGTACTTCTCAAAGATGTCCCTGTGGTGGGTTACCATGATGATTGCGGTGCCTTCGGCGTTGATGCCGCGCAGGAGTTTCATGATGCCGTCAGCGGTCTCGTTGTCGAGGTTTCCGGTGGGCTCGTCGGCGATGATGACTTCGGGCTTGTTGAGGAGTGACCTCGCTATGGCGACCCTCTGCTGCTCTCCTCCGGAAAGCTGATGAGGCATCTTGTGGGCTTTGCTTGACAGACCTACGCTTCCGAGCACTTCGGCGATCCTGTCGGAAATGGCTTTTGAATCTTTCCATCCTGTCGCTTTGAGGACGAACTCGAGGTTGCTCTCCACGCTCCTGTCCATCAGCAGCTGGAAGTCCTGGAAAACGACTCCGAGCTTCCTTCTGAGGTAGGGGATTTCCTTTTCCTTTATCTTCCCGACGGAATAGCCGCAGACCATGGCTTCACCTCCTCCCAGAGGGTTTTCCGCTATCATCGTGCGGATGATGGAGGTCTTGCCTGTACCGACTTTCCCCACTATGTACACGAAATCTCCGGGCTGGACTTCCATGTCCATTCCATAAATCACGGTGTTCTCGCCGTTAATTATGTCAGCGTTCTTGAATGAAATGACCGGATTGGTCCGGGTAGTGTTCTCTTCCATCTGAAAAAAACTTCTTTGCAAGCGTTTCCGTGGCTCGAAAATTGAGGTCACATTGCACAAATATAAATTATATTTTCCGTAAATTTGTAAATCAAACCGGATTTCATATGAGATTTCACAAGATGGCGGTTCCACTACTGGCCGCAACTCTGATATCGATTTCGGGAGGCCCGCTTCTCAGGGCCCAGGATTCCCGCCGCGAACAGTTCCGACATGCTCTTTCGATGTACGAGAGGGGACTGTATTCTGACGCGAGGGCTCTGTTCAGCTCGATGGCTCCCGATGCCCAGTCCGAAGGTTATGAGGTGCTCTGCGCCGCGACATTGAGGACAGAGGGGTACGAGACCATGATATCGAATTATCTTGACAAGTATCCTTATTCAGGGCTGGCCCCCCTCATCCATTACCGCTACGGGCTGAATCTTTTCGATGATGAGGAGTACCGGAAGGCCGGAGAAGAGTTCTCCAGCTTCACGGTGAAAGACCTCCCGAAGGACTACGCTACGGAGTACACCTTCAAGTCAGCGTACAGCGATTTCGGGACGGGCGATTATGACGGCGCTCTCCACGGGTTCTCGAAGGTGATGTCAATGCCCAGGAATGATTTCACGGCCCCGTCCCAGTACGCCACCGGTTACATCTGGTACGAGAGGGAGGATTTCAAGGAGGCTCTCGAGTGGTTCAACCAGTCGGTCAGAGACCCCCGCTTCGAAGAGATGTCCAACTACTACATCATGGAGTGCCACTTCATGATGAAGGACTACAACTATGTGACCGCTCATGGCGCTGACATGTACGGCAGAGTCCCTGAGGAGCGCAAGCCACATCTTGCGAGACTCATTTCAGAAGCATACCTTGTCAAGGGCGACGCCGCCACGGCAAGGGAATATTACGACGAGATCCGTGACACTCCCGGAAAGGAAAGGGGAGACTACTTCTATGCCGGTTCCCTCCTTTATGCGACGAAGGATTATCAGGGTGCCATCGACAATTACACCAAGATGACTCACAGGACGGATTCCATCGGTCAGGTTGCGAACTACAATCTGGGTTACAGCTACATCCAGACCAAGAACAAGGTCGCGGCTCTTTCCGCATTCAAGGATGCGGCGCAGTCCAAGTACGATCCCACCATGCAGGAGGACGCGTTCTTCAACTGGGCAAAGCTCGCCTTCGACATCAATACCGACAGCTCCGTCTTCGATGAATACATAAAGAAGTATTCCGACAAGGTGAAAGGCCAGCAGATTTACGCTTACCAGGCAGTCGCAGCCCTCTACAACCATGACTATGAGGCTGCGGTCGCAGCATACGACAATATCGATGAGCTGGACCAGAACATGGTAGGCAACTACATGAGGGCCAATTACCTGAGAGCGAACCAGCTGATCCGTAACTCCTCTTACCGCAGCGCAGTCCCTTGCCTTAAGGCGGCAGCCTACTATTCGGACAAGCACAGTTCTTTCAACCAGCTCGCACGTTACTGGCTCGCGGAGGCATACTACAGGGACGACCAGTTCGCCCAGGCGAGGTCCCTTTTCAATGAACTGCACAACCTCTCCGCCCTTGAAGGGAAACCGGAAGGCAAGCTCATCCCTTACAATATCGCTTACTGCTACTTCAAGGAAGGCAATTACGACATGGCTTCCAAATGGTTCTCCGAATACATCGCCGATTCAAGGGCGACCAACCGGAAGGACGCGATGACCAGGAACGGGGACAGCCACTTCATCAGGAAGGATTACAAGGGAGCGATTTCGGCTTACGGGGATGTGATCTCCGCTTATCCCGCCCTTGATGACATGTACCCTTACTACCAGAGCGGTATAGCATACGGGCTCTCGAACAATCTTCCTAAGAAGATCGAGATCCTCTCCAATGTGGAGAAAGCCAGGAACACGGTTCCTTTCTATTCTGAGACACTCTTCGAACTGGCGCGTGCTTATGCCGACTCCAAGAACGAGGACAAAGCTATGCAGAGCTACCGGAAGCTCAACAGCGAGACCAAGGACAGCACCTTCATGGCCAGGGCACTGATCGGAATGGGAATGATTTCAAGGAACAGGGCAAGGTATGATGAGGCTCTCGGCTACTACAAGAAGGTGGTCGAGCAGATGCCTTCTTCGGCTTATGCTGAAGATGCGCTTCTCGCCATCGAGTCTATCTACCAGACCCGTCAGGAACCCGAAAAGTATCTCGCTTATGTCGAGACACTTGACCCCAAGAAAATCAAGATCGAGGGCAATCCCGAGGATATGCTCTTCAATGCCGCCGAGCAGATCTTCCTTGCCGGCAATTACCAGAAGGCGATAGTCTCTCTGGAATCCTACATAGACAAGTACCCCCAGGGACGTTTCATCCGCAGCGCCGACTTCTATCTGGCTGAAAGCCTGAGGATGGAAGGGAAGATCGACCAGGCCTGCGATTATTACAGGATGGTGATGGAGTCCGGAGACGCCTCGTTCGCTGAAATTTCCGCCCTCAATTTCGCCAATCTCTCTTACGGCCTCGAGAAATGGAACGACGCTTATGAAGGATACGACAAGCTCCTTTCCATCGCCAGGATGGACGCCAACAAGCGTACCGCCAAGGCCGGCCTCATGAGGTCCGCCTTCGGAGGCAAGAGAAACGCTGAGGCGATTTCGTGGGCTGATGAAGTGCTGATCGACGCCCAGAGCAGCCAGGACCTCAAGAGGGAGGCTGACTTCATCAAGGCGAAGTCCTATCTGGCGAGCTCCGACCGTGACAACGCGTTCTCTCTGTTCCGTAAGCTGTCCAAGCAGCCCAAGACCGCTGAAGGCGCCGAGTCGGCTTACCTTCTCATCCAGGACAGCTACGACCAGGGTGACTTCAAGAGCGTAGAGGACCAGGTGTTCGCTTTCGCCGATGCCGGATCTTCACAGACCTACTGGCTCGCCAAAGCTTTCATCCTTCTCGGTGACTCATATGTCGACAGGGATGACCTTGAGCAGGCGAGGGCGACCTTCGAGAGCGTCCGTGACGGATACAAGCCTACGGGCGATTCCGATGACGTGCTTGACAGCGTCAGGATGAGGCTGGAGAAACTCTCCCAACTTGAGAACTAGTCCGTAACCGCAAAGAAATTCAAAGCGATGAAGATCATTAAGACAATTCTTCCCCTTGCGGGACTTTGCATATTCGCAACCCTCTCCGCCCAGAATCTCAACCCTACCGTTGAGGTGACCAATGAATATGAGGGCAAGCTCCTTGAGGTTCACAAACCCCTCCAGGAGATGGCGGTTCCGGATTCCCTGATGAGGTTCGATCTGGATTTCGATTACTCTGTTTTCGAACCCAAGTACGCAGGTGCGGCTGATTTCGCGCCGTACCTCATGGAAATGAGGCCTATAAGGGAAGTCTACACCGGTCAGAAACTTTTCGTCAAAGCTGGTGCGGGCCTAGCTCTGAACACGAGGGCCAACGTGGTCTTCAGCCCTGAAATCAAAGGCCCCTTCTTTGTGAACGTCTACGGTGACCACAAGGGCTTCTTCGGAAAATACCGCTACATAGACCAGTATACCCTCAAGAAGACGGATTCCGATCCCAAGACATATTCCGGTTATGACATGGCCAACGACGCCGGCGTCACCGGAGGGTACGATTGGGCTACCGGTGGAGTGAAGTTCGACATCCGTTATGAAGGAATCCATACCAAGTCCTTCTTGACGAAAACCGGAATGAACCTTTTCGGAGGTACCCTTTCCTTGGCTTCCAACAGGGACTACGACCGCCAGTTCATCTATGACGCCGGAGTGGACGTGAAGTTCGGTAAGGACGCCTACAGCGCCACATCCGAGAGCCTCGGTCTTCTGGACGTGCTGTTCAAAGGCACTTTCGGACCTCAGCTGAGCTATCATAACAGCATCCTTGCCGATGTGAGCTTCAAGTACAACCTCTACAACGGAATCTTCGACGCCACCGTAGGTGAAGTTTCAATCACTCCGAAGTACCTCTTCAACAGCAACGCTTTCTCCGCTTCGCTGGGAGTGAGGATCGGTTATGTCTTCAACACCGGAGAACCTTACATGGGATTCCAGATAGGGAAGGCCAACAGCCAGATTTTCTATCCTGACGTGAAGATCGCTTACCACGCGATTCCTGAGAAGCTGAACCTCTTCGCCAGCGTCACCGGCGGGGATATCATCAACTCCTACACGGACATAAAGAAGGATTACCACTTCTTCAACGCCTGGATGGGCATGGGCCAGTCTCCGCTGCTTGACAATACGAGGATCCCCCTGAGAGTCGAGGCCGGTCTTGAAGGCAACGCCAGCTCGAAGTTCCGTTACCGCCTCTCCGGCGGATACACGAGGGTCAGGAACGGCCTTCTCGACGCAATGGCGATAGGGGAGAGCGGAGTCACCTACCAGAAGTACAACATGGCTTTCGCTGACCTCAGAATGGCTTATGACGGTAAACCTTTCCTTGTGGACGGAGGACTCAGCCTCAAGGCGACTGACATCTACAAGAAGGAGAGGACCGCTTTCGAACCCGCGAAGTTCAGCGGTGACATCCGCTTCCGCTACAACTACCGTGACAGGATCATCGGAGGCCTGACTCTCGAAGGCGCTTCCTCAAGAAGGGGGCACGACATGGGCGGAGCCGAACTCAAGATCCCCGGTTTCGTGGATCTGGGACTTCTCGGAGAATACGCATTCACCAGGAAGATATCCTTCTGGGTCCAGGCGGGCAATCTGCTCAACATGGCGATCCAGCGTCACCCCATGTACACTGAGCCGGGAATCAGCGTTGTCGGAGGAGTCATCCTCAATCTCTAGAGCGCTGTTCCTTTCCGGAAACCGAGGCCGTTCCTTCACTTGGGACGGCCTTTTCCGTACCCGCCGCATCCATGGCTGAAAAAGTCTTCCGGAATTCCTCCGGGAAGCCTTTCAGACCTTGTCTGAACCGTTATTTTTACGTATATTTGCATGTTTTATGGGCACCATGCCGTCCGGCCTTTCCAAGGGCTCCGGCGCACCGCCGGAAAACAGCCGCAGAAATGCTTTTCTGATGGTTTACGGGACGGGTTTTGGTGCGGATTGAAGACGAATAAAGATTTTAGAAAACATAGATGGACAACGAACAGATGAAAGCAGCGGAAGCGCAGTATTCCGCAAGTAGTATCCAGGTCCTTGAGGGACTCGAGGCGGTCCGTAAGAGACCTTCCATGTATATCGGAGACGTAGGCGAGAGGGGACTCCATCATCTTGTTTATGAGGTGGTCGACAACTCCATCGATGAGGCTATGGCAGGCTTCTGCTCCGAAATCGATGTCAAGATCAACGAAGACAATTCAATAACAGTAAAGGACAACGGACGAGGCATCCCTACCGGAATGCATCCCAAGGAGCACCGCTCCGCTCTCGAGGTCGTTCTGACCGTCCTCCATGCCGGTGGCAAGTTCAACAAGAACAGCTACAAGGTGTCCGGAGGTCTGCACGGAGTCGGCGTATCCTGCGTCAACGCCCTTTCCGACCTTCTGGTCGCTGAGATCCACCGTGAGGGCAAGGTCCACGTCCAGAAGTATTCCAAAGGAAAACCCATCACTGAGGTCGAGGTCGTAGGCGAATGCGACGATACAGGTTCGATAATAACCTTCCATCCCGACGCCACTATCTTCACCCAGACGATAGTGTACAAGTACGAGACTCTGGCGGCACGCCTTCGTGAGCTCGCGTTCCTGAACAAAGGAATCCGCATCACCCTTACCGACCTCCGTTCGCTCGTCGATGAATTCGTCGAGGACGAGAACGGCGAAAAGAAGCCTACCGGAAAGCAGGTTCACCGTAGCGACGTCTTCTATTCGGAGACCGGTCTTAGCGAGTTCATCAAATACCTCGACGCCGGTGCCAACGAGCTCATTCCTGAGCCCGTGTGCGTGACTTCCGACAAGGTCATCCCTATTGACATCGCCCTCCAGTACAATGACGGATTCAGCGAGAAGATCTACTCTTACGTAAACAACATCAACACGATAGAAGGCGGAACCCATCTCCAGGGATTCAAGATGGGACTTTCCCGTTCCCTGAAGAACTATGCTGAGAAGAACAACCTCCTCGCAAAAGTGAAGGTGGACCTCGCTCCCGAGGACTTCCGCGAGGGACTCACCGCCGTCATATCCGTCAAGGTCGCTGAGCCTCAGTTCGAGGGACAGACCAAGACCAAACTCGGAAACCCTGAGGCCACCTCCGCCGTTTCCCAGGCGACTTCGGCTGCGATGGACCTCTATCTTGAGGAGAACCCCAAGTACGCCAAGATAATCATCGAGAAGGTCGTTCTCGCCGCTACAGCCCGTGCCGCCGCAAGGAAGGCTCGTGAACTGGTCCAGAGGAAGACCGTCATGACGGGTGCCGGCATGCCCGGAAAACTCGCTGACTGTTCTGAAAGGGATCCCGCGAAGTGCGAACTCTTCCTGGTTGAGGGAGACTCCGCAGGCGGTACCGCAAAGCAGGGACGCGACCGCCGTATCCAGGCCATCCTTCCTCTGAGGGGCAAGATCCTCAACGTCGAGAAGGCTGCAGGTGACCGTGCGTTCGATTCCGAGGAGATCCGCAACATCTACACCGCCCTCGGTGTCTCAGTCGCTGTTGAGGACGAGTCCGGTGAGAAGAGGATGGACCTCAGCCGTCTGCGTTACCACAAGGTCATCATCATGACCGATGCCGATGTCGACGGAAGCCATATCGCCACCCTCATCCTCACCTTCTTCTTCCGTTACATGTTCGACCTCATAAAGAACGGTTACGTCTACCTCGCCACACCTCCTCTCTACCTCGTGAAGAAGGGCAAGGAGGAAGTCTACTGCTGGACCGATGCCCAGAGGGCTGAAGCTACAGCGAAACTCGGCAAAGGCTCCGACAAGGGAGTCACCGTGCAGAGGTACAAAGGTCTCGGTGAGATGAGCGACCAGCAGCTTTGGGATACTACCATGGATCCTTCCAAGAGGCTTCTCCGCCAGATCACTATCGAGAACGCCGCTGAAGCCGAGAGGACATTCTCCATGCTCATGGGTGATGATGTACCGCCCAGGCGCCAGTTCATTGAAGAGAACGCCCACTACGCCAACATTGATGCGTAGAAAAGCGACCACGTGTATAACTAGAATCATAAATCTTTAATCATCAGATATTATGCTTGATATTTTCGATAGAATATCCCGCGATTCCGGTGGTCCCATCGGACAGTATTTTGAGCAGGGTTTCGGATACTACATGTATCCCCGTCTTGAAGGAGAGCTCGGCCCTCATATGGTTTTCAACGGCATCCCGGTCCTCAACTGGAGCCTCAACAACTATCTCGGCCTGGCCAACCATCCCGAGGTCCGCAAAGCTGACGCCCAGGGCGCCGCAGATTGGGGTCTCGCTTATCCTATGGGAGCCAGGATGATGTCCGGACACACCCGTTATCATGAGAAGCTCGAGAAGGTCTTCGCGGACTTCGAGAAGAAGGAGGACGCATTCCTCTTCAACTTCGGTTATCAGGGTATCGTCTCCACTATCGACGCTCTTACAGCAAGGCATGACGTCATCGTCTACGACGCTGAGTGCCACGCTTGCCTCCTTGACGGAATCCGTCTTCACATCGGCAGCAAATACAAATACCGTCACAACAACATGGTCGACTGCGAGAAGGTCCTCGCAAAGGCCTGCGCCGAGGCTGACGCCAACGGCGGCGGTGTGCTCCTCATCACTGAGGGTGTCTACGGTATGACCGGCGCTCTTGGAAAACTCGACGAGATCGTTGCCCTCAAGAAGAAATACCAGTTCAGGATCCTCATCGACGACGCTCACGGATTCGGACTTCTGGGTGAGCACGGAAGGGGCACTTCCGAGCACTTCGGCGTGATGGACGAGATTGACCTTTATATCGGCGCCTTCGCGAAGTCCATGGCTTCCATCGGAGGTTTCGTGGCCGGTCCTCATTCCATCATCAACTACCTGAGGATGAACATGCGTTCCCAGATGTACGCCAAGTCTCTCCCCATGCCTCTTGTCATCGGTAACCTCAAGCGTATGGAGATCATCGATTCTCCTGAAGGTGACGAGCTTCGCCGCAAGTGCTGGCAGATCACTCACGCCATCCAGGACGGCTTCAAGGCTGAAGGATTCGATATCGGTGAGGCTCAGGCATGCGTTACCCCCGTCCATATCAAGGGTGGTGTAGCCCAGGCTACAAAGATGGCCAAGGACCTCAGGGAGAACTACAAGATCTTCTGCTCGATGGTCATCTATCCCGTCATCCCGAAGGGAATGATCATCTTCAGGATCGTCTGTACAGCGGCCCACACCATGGAGGATGTCCAGTACACTCTCAACGCCTTCAAGGAGATCAAAGCGAAACTCGACGCCGGTCTTTATGACGGTGACGACATCGCTGCGATGAAAGTCGACTAAAGATAATTTCCTCCCCGTTCCGAAGTGCGCATACCCAGGAACGGGGATAATACTTTTTCGCCATGGACACGAAGTATTTCAAGGACAAAGTGGTGATAATCACCGGTGCCAGCTCGGGCATCGGACTTGCATCCGCCAGGCTCTTCGGCTCTTACGGGAGCAAGGTCGTGATGGCTGCAAGAAGCATCGGCAAACTCGAGGAGCTTGCCCCTTCGGTGTCCGCCGACAAGGACCATGTCCTGTGCGTCAAGACCGACGTCTCCAAGGAGGAGGACTGCCGCAATCTCATAGAGAAGGCTGTCGAGAAGTTCGGGAAGATAGACATCCTCGTGAACAACGCCGGACTCTCGATGAGGGCCATGTTCAAGGACCTGGACCTCTCCGTCATCAAATCCCTCATGGACGTGAACTTCTGGGGGACAGTCTACTGCACCAAGTTCGCTCTGCCGTATCTGCTTGAGACCAAGGGCTCTGTCGTGGGTGTGATTTCGATAGCCGGCTATTCCGCGCTTCCCGCCAGGACAGGATACTCATCCTCCAAATACGCTATCCGCGGATTCCTGGATACGGTGAGGATAGAGCATCTGAAGGACGGACTCCACGTCATGGTGTTCGCTCCCGGATACACATCCTCCAATGTGCGTAACGCCGCCCTCGTCGCCGATGGTTCCGCTCAGGGTGAGACACCCCTTGACGAAGGCAAGCTGATGAGCGCGGAGAAGTGCGCAGAGTATATGGCAAAGGGTCTTTACCATCGTAAGAACAAGATGACCCTTACCGCTTTGGGCAAAGCTACGGTGCTGGCCCACAATCTTTTCCCCAACCTCACCGACCGTCTGACATACCAGTACATTGCCAGGGAAGCCGGAAGTCCTTTCAAATAGGATAGAGACAAAAGGAGGACATTATGGAAAGAGTGACATTCCCCGCAAACCGCAACATCTACCTGTTGCTTCTGGCTTTGGTAGCCGTTCTTCTCGTCATCATGCCGAGGGGAGGGAAGTTCAATTATGACTACAAGAAAGGCTCCCCTTGGGCGTATGAGACTCTTGTGTCGCAGTTCGATTTCCCGATCCTCAAGACCGATGAGCAGATCCAGAGTGAAATGGATGCGGCCGGTTCCAGTGTCATTCCTTATTACAGGTACTCTGAGCAGGTCGTGACCCAGGCCATGAAGAGCGCTGACGAGATCAGCCTCGCCGGACACGAGAACCTGAGGCCCATCCTCAGCCGTTCACTCAACTTCATCTACACCAGGGGAGTGATGCCCGACATGACCAAGGACAACAAGACCAACACCAACGTCATCCTTGTCCAGAGGGACAAAAGGGCAACGAGGCTTCCGATAGAGGACGTCTACACCGTATCCTCCGCCACATCGAAACTCATTTCCGACATAAAGAGGGCTTATCCGAGGAATGACGCCGATTCCCTTATCACAGCGACAGGGATGCTGGATATCATCACCCCCAACCTCTTCTATGACAAGGAAAGCACCGACCTTGTGCATGCTCAGAGCGTGGATTACATTTCCACGACGCAAGGGTTCGTGACTGCCGGTCAGACGATCGTGTCCAGCGGTGAGATCATAACTTCCGAGGTTGAGCAGATGCTGGATTCCTACAAGAAGGAATTCGAGTCGAGCATGAGCTATTCTGGGCCGAAGGTTTTCCTCTGGCTCGGAAACGCCATCATAGCCTTCGTGATAGTGCTCCTTCTCCTGCTGTCGCTGATGTATTCAGCCAATGAAGTCTTCCGCGACCCCAAGGAGTTCTACTACATAGTTTTCATAGTGGCGCTTGCGGCAGTACTGACGTTCATCTTCGAGAAACTCAACACCCGCCTTCTGTATCTGATGCCGTTCCCGGTGTTCGCGATGTACCTGCAGGCTTTCTTCTCGAAGAGGGTGGTGATACCGGTTTATACGGTCCTTCTGCTTCCTCTTCTCATTTTCGCCCATGACGGTACGGAACTCTTCACCATCTTCATGGCCGGAGGTTTCGTGGCAGTGTTCTCTTATGAGTACTTCAACAAAGGGTGGAGCCAGTTCATAACAGCGTTCATCATCTTCGCGGTTGAAGCTTTGGCTTATCTTGGATTCAAGTTCATAAACGATATCCAGGGATTCACCGGAATGGGGAAGATGGCTTTCCTGCTGATCGGAGCGCTGATAAGTGTCGCGGTATATCAGTTCGTCTACCTTTTCGAGAAGATATTCTCGCTGGTCTCCAGACAGAGGCTCGCTGACCTTTGCGACACGAACAACCCTCTGCTTGTGAATCTTTCCCACAAGGCCCCCGGAACATTCCAGCACTCTCTGCAGGTGATGAACATGTCCGAGGCGGCCGCAAGGAGCATCGGAGCCGATGTCACCCTTGCAAGGGCCGGAGCCCTGTACCACGACATCGGAAAGTCGGTGAATCCTTTGTGCTTCATCGAGAACCAGACGACCGCCCTCGGAAAGGATTACCATGAGCATCTTTCTTACGAACAGAGCTCCCACGACATCATAAGCCATGTGAGCGACGGCGTTGAACTCGCCAAGAAGGGTGGTCTTCCCGGCATCGTGCAGGATTTCATAACATCCCACCACGGCACTTCGATCACTGGCTACTTCTACAATAAGTACGTCAATGAAGGGGGAGACCCCGAGAATGTGGCTCCTTTCCAGTACAAGGGCCACAAACCCACCACCAAGGAACAGTCGATCGTGATGCTTTGCGATTCCTTGGAGGCGGCCTCCCGCTCGCTCAAGGACACCACGCCGGAAGCTTTCGACAAGTTCGTGGACAATATGGTGGCCTCCAAGTCACGTCAGGGGCAGTTCGATGATTCGGATCTGACGCTCAAAGAGCTCGAAATCATCAAAAAAGTGCTTAAAGATTACCTCAGACAGATATATCACGAGAGGATTGAATACCCCAAGAGGGAACGGTAATTGACTTTTTGCGCAAAAGTCATTATCTTTGCGGACTTTCCCCAAAGTGAGAGACTCTCCATTTATGGGGAAGACCGTTTTTCAGAGAGAAAATATAGAAATACAGAATATGAACATTACCAAGAACCAGATCGACGAGCTCGTTGAGCAGATAGTCATCAAAGTAGAGGCGGCCGACTATGCCGCCGAGGAGGAGAAGTATCTCAAAAGCGCAAAAAGGACAGCTGATTTCAAGGGCTTCCGTAAAGGAATGGTCCCCATGTCACTTGTCAAGAGGGTATACGGAGAAAGAGCTCTTGTGGAATCTGTGAACAAAGTCCTCAGTGACGCACTGAACGACTATATGAGGAACAACCCCAAGCCTTATTTCGGTGAGCCTATGGCCAGCGATGACCAGGAGGAGATCGTATGGGAGAGCGGAAACGACTTCACTTTCAAGTTCGACCTCGGTTACGCTACACCTATCGACTTCTCTATTTCCAAGGATGACAAGATCCCCGTTTACGAGATCGGTATTTCCGAGGAGGCTGTCGCTGAGATGAAGTCAAATATGCTCAGCCAGATGGGTACTCAGCAGGAAGGCGAGAAGGCAGGTGAGGAGGATTTCCTCATCGTTGACCTCGACCAGGAAGGCGAGAACGCCAAGAAGGTTGAAGGCGCCTATGTCGCAGTCCGCAACGTCGAAGGCAAAGCCAAGAAGAAATTCCTCGGCGCAAAGGCCGGTGACACTTTCACCGTCAACGTCAACGAGGCCTTCACAAACGAGACTGACCGTGCCGCCATGTTGAAAGTGAAGAAGGACGAGCTCGAGGGCATCGATCCCGTTTTCAACGTGAAGGTCGTCAATGTCAAGACTTTCGTTCCCGCTGCTGAAAGCCAGGAGACCTATGACGCTCTCTTCGGAGAGGACAAGGTCCACAATTCAGAGGAATTCGAGGCTGCAGTCCGCGAGCGTCTCGCAGAGAACTACCGTCAGGAGGCTGACTACCGTCTCTCAAATGACCTCAGGGCTTACTTCACCTCAAAGGCAGGTGTCAAGCTTCCCGCTGATTTCATCCGCAAGTTCCTTGTGAAGTCCAACGAAGGCAAGTTCACTCCCGAGCAGGTTGACGCTGAACTTCCTCAGTTCCTTACCGACTACACCTGGAGGCGTGTCCGTGAGTACATCCTTGACAAGTATTCAGTCAAGATCGAGCAGAAGGACCTCGAGAGCGCTGCGCTCGCAAGGGTATCCTACCAGTACGCCATGTACGGACTTTCAAACATCCCTGAGCAGTTCCTCCGTGACGCTGCCAAGAAGATGCTTGAGGACGAAAGCCAGGCTGACGTCATCTACTCCATGGTTGAGGACAAGAAGTGCACAGACGCTCTCAAGGAGAACGTCACTCTCGACCCTCAGGCCGTTACAGTGGAAGAATTCAGGAACCTCCAGTAGTCCTTCCGCGGTTGATCCGCATGACAGACGGGGTGCGCCATTTTCCGGTGCACCCTTGTTTTTATTCTTCCAGTTGAGTATTTTTGAAAATTGACGCTCATGACAGGCTGTCAAAAGTAAAATATCAGCATCATTCTTGTATATATAAGGGAGGCCGGAACGGTTCCGGTTCTTTCAGAAACAAGAAAACACAGTTTGAAATGGACAACAATAACGAATTCCTGAAGTACGCTACCAAGGGTATGGGCATAAGCTCAATGACCCTCCACCGTTATTCTACCGCAGTTGAGAACTCTTATATCAACCCTTCCATCATTGAGGAAAGGAAACTGAACGTGGCCAGCATGGACGTTTTCAGCCGCCTTCTCATGGACAGGATCATCTTCCTGGGTGTTCCTATCGATGATGATGTCGCCAACATCATACAGGCCCAGCTGCTGTTCCTGGCTTCAACCGGAGCAAATTCAGACATCTCCATGTATCTCAATACTCCCGGCGGACAGGTTTCTTCCGGTCTCGGCATATATGACACCATGCAGCTGATAGAGCCCGACGTCGCTACCATCTGCACCGGAATGGCCGCTTCCATGGGTTCAGTCCTCCTGTGTGCGGGAGCCAAGGGTAAACGTTCCGCCCTTCCTCATTCCAGGGTCCTTATCCATCAGCCTCTGGGAGGCGCACGTGGACAGGCTTCGGATATCCTTATCGCCGCACAGGAGATAGAGAAGACCCGTACTGAGCTTTACAATATCATCTCCGAGCATACCGGACAGAGTTTCGACAAAGTCTTCGCCGATGCCGACAGGGACTTCTGGATGACAGCCGAGGAGGCCAAGGAGTACGGAATGATCGACGAGATCCTCACCCGCAGGCCAATCAAGAAATAAAGCATGGCATCATCATCCAACAAAAGAGGAAACGGAGGCGGCAGGCATTGCATGCTGTGCGGTCGTTCTGAGAACGAGACTCCTTTCCTGCTGCAGGGCTTGACCGGCTGCATTTGCAGTGACTGCGTCAGGCTTGCATACGACTACGTCACCGAGATGGACGGATCTTCCAACAAGCGTAAAGACCTGGGGAAGATTGACGCCCTCATGAAACCCAAGCAGATGAAGGAGTTCCTGGATGACTATGTGATCGGACAGGACAGGGCGAAGAAACTTCTGAGCGTAGCCGTATACAACCATTACAAGAGGATAAACCACAATTTGGGTGGAGACCCCAAGGACGGAGTCGAGCTCGAGAAATCCAATATCCTGATGGTCGGTCCTACGGGAACCGGCAAGACTTTGATAGCCAGAACTATAGCCAAGATGCTGAACGTCCCGTTCACAATCGTGGACGCTACAGTCCTTACTGAAGCCGGATATGTGGGAGAGGATGTCGAAAGCATACTTACCCGCCTTCTGCAGGAAGCCGACTTCGATCTGGCCAAGGCGGAAAGGGGCATCGTCTTCATAGATGAGATCGACAAGATCGCAAGGAAGAGCGACAACCCTTCCATCACCAGGGACGTCTCCGGTGAGGGAGTCCAGCAGGCCCTTCTGAAGCTTCTTGAGGGCAACGTGGTCAACGTTCCCCCGAAAGGCGGAAGGAAGCACCCAGAGCAGGAGTTCATCCACGTCAACACGGAGAACATCCTCTTCATCTGCGGTGGCGCTTTCGAAGGGATTGAGAGAAGGATAGCGCAGAGGCTGAACACCCAGATAATAGGGTATACGGCATCAAACAAGCAGAAGGTCGACAAGGAGAATCTCCTTCAGTACGTTTCCGCTCAGGATCTGAGGGCGTACGGCCTCATCCCCGAGATAATCGGAAGGTTGCCGGTGGTCACGTATCTTGATCATCTTGACAAGGACGCTCTCCGAAGGATCCTGACCGAGCCCAAGAACGCTATCATGAAGCAGTACGAAAAACTCTTCGAACTTGACGGCATTACCCTCAAGGTCGATGACGATGTGCTGGATCTCATTGTGGACACTTCGATAAACAACAAGCTCGGAGCCAGGGGATTGCGTTCAATATGCGAGAAGATATTCGATGATGCGATGTTCGAGGCTCCTTCCTCAAGGAAGAAGGTCTTCCACGTGACCAAGGAATACGCCGCGGCGCACCTTGAGAACGATATTTTACAGGAACAATAAAAACTTCATATCAAAATGAAAAAATTGATAATCGCCCTTGCACTGGCGCTTCCCCTTATGGTGTCATGCTTCAAGACAGAGATTGATTTCAAGAAGGGGGAACCTCTTGCCGCTTATGTTGCCGGGCAGAAAACTACTCAGACTCTTGTCATCGGAATAAACAGCGTGTTCACTTTCGGTTTTGATGTGGTTGGCGGAACATCCAACGAGCACATTGTCAGCTCCGCTGATCCTTCAATTGTCGAGGTCTTCTACCAGAGGGCAGGCATGGTCCATTTTGATGGCTTGAACACAGTCGTTTATGCTCAGGTGTTCCTCACTCCCAAGAAACTCGGTTCTACAGTGATCACCGTAACGGACAAGGAGTCCGGAGAGAACTTCAAGCTGGTGGTCGAGGTGCGCAAATCCAATTACGTCTTCCCCATAACGAAATCCGAGAGCTCTGACTTCCCTGAAGGGGCCAAACTATGGTTCACAAAGGAGAAGGACAATGCCAAGATGTACATTCTCAGCGAGGACAAGCATCCATACGCGATCTGGGACTACAAGTTCGTGGACATGATCTCTGATTACCGTACTAACGGAATGTATCTCGATATAACCAAGTACGCCGGCCTTATGGGTGCTCCTATCGAGGAATCCGAAAAGGTCCAGAAGAGATGGAAAGTGATGTTCGACGAGGGTGCAAGGATAGTGTCCGCTTCAGATGCTATCAATCAGCTGTTCTCGGATTACGGAGTCATCGAAACAAAAGCTGACGAGGAATACCACTATATCCTTGTCGATCCCGAGGACGACAAAGTCACTGTCACCCTCGGCCTGCCTATGGAAGATTACCTGGACCTGTAGGAAAGGTTCCTTGGGGAAATCTCCATAAAAAGGTTATATTTGTGCCTGCCGGAAGGCGGGCATTGTTTTTTCCTTCCGTACCACACAAACACATGAAACAGTACATCTCCGAAAACAGGGACAGGTTCTTTGAAGAACTGTTCTCCCTTCTGAGGATTCCGTCCATCAGCGCAAAACCCGACCATAAGCCATATATGACCAAGTGCGCCGACCGTCTCAAGGAACTCATTCTGGAAGCCGGAGCGGATGAAGCCGCAGTATATCCGACGGACGGCAACCCGGTGGTGTTCGGCCGTAAGATAGTCGACCCTTCCGCGGAAACGGTCCTGGTATACGGACACTATGATGTCCAACCGCCAGAGCCTCTGGACAAATGGCGCACTTCACCTTTCGATCCGGTCATCGCCAATGACCCGGTGACAGGGGAGGAGGCGATCTACTGCAGAGGCGCGAACGATGACAAGGGACAGCTGTTCATGCACCTGAAGGCCTTCGAATACCTCGTCCGTACCGGACAGCTCCGCCATAATGTGAAGTTCATCTTCGAGGGAGAAGAGGAGATCGGTTCACCTTCGCTTCCCAAGTGGGTTGCTGAGAACAAGGACCTTCTGAGCGCCAATGTGATACTCGTGTCGGACACCACGATGATTTCGGACAAGGTGCCTTCAATCAACTGCGGAATGAGGGGCCTGGCTTATCTTGAGGTCTGCGTAACCGGACCAAACAAGGACCTGCATTCAGGTCACTACGGCGGAGCGGTCGCGAACCCCATCAATGTCCTTTGCGACATGATATCCTCACTCATTGACAAGGACGGAAGGGTGACTGTACCCGGATTCTATGACAAGGTCGTGGAACTCTCCGACGACGACAGGGCTCAGCTGTCCAGAGCTCCTTTCGATATGGAGGAGTACAAGGCTTTCCTCGACATAGACGAAGTAAAGGGAGAGAAAGGGTACACCACAATGGAACGTACCGGAATCAGGCCTTGCCTTGATGTCTGCGGAATATGGGGCGGGTACACTGGAGAAGGGGCCAAGACGGTCCTCCCTTCAACCGCTCACGCCAAGATCTCGATGCGACTGGTACCTGACCAGAAGAGCTCCGAGATAACTGAACTCTTTACGAAGCATTTCCTGTCGATTGCACCCAAGTACGTGAAAGTCACTGTCAAACCATGTGAAGGAGGGAACGGGTTCCTGATCCCCATCACTTCAAGGGCTTACAGGGCCGCTTCCAAAGCTATGGGTGAAGTCTACGGCATAGAGCCCGTACCAAGCAGGGGAGGCGGCAGCATCGCCGTCCTCGCGGACATGCAGGAGATCCTCGGCATCGACCCTCTTCTTATGGGCTTCGGACTGGAGAGGGACACCATCCATTCCCCGAATGAAAGCTATCTTCTCCGCCAGCTCTTCGCCGGCATGGAATCCATAGCCCTTTTCTACAAGTATTACGGTAACGAAGAATAATACATATCATAATATGACGACTGACCAGTTATACGAGCAGATCCAGAAGAAGAAGTCCATGCTTTGCGTCGGACTTGATGTGGACTACGACCGCCTGCCTGAAAAGATCAAGTTCGAATGCCGCCGCGGTGACATGGCCCTCATGGGCAAGCTCTTCAGCGGGACCTCAAGGGCTATAATGGCGTTCAACAAGGCGATAATAGATGCGACAGCCCCTTACTGCATAGCCTATAAACCGAACCTTGCCTTCTATGAATCGATGGGCATGGCAGGAATCGAGGCTCTTGCGGGCACTGTGGATTACATAAGGAACCGCCATCCCGATATGTTCATAATAGCTGACGCGAAGAGGGGAGACATAGGCAATACAGCCAAGATGTACGCCAAGACCTTCTTCGAGACGATGGATTTCGACGCTGTGACCCTTTCCCCGTACATGGGGACGGAGACGGTGCTTCCTTTCCTTGAGTATCCCGGGAAGTTCGCCATTATCGTGGCGCTTTCTTCAAACTCCTCTTCAAAAGATTTCCAGAACTTCACTTCGGACGGCCGTGAACTATATGAAGAGGTCATCAGAAAGATGATGGAGATCTCCACTCCGGAGAACATGATGTTCGTCGTGGGAGCGACCAAAGCTGAAAAACTTGCCGATATAAGGCGGTTCTGCCCTGAGAATTTCCTCCTGGTGCCGGGTGTCGGTGCGCAGGGAGGCAGCGCCGAAGAAGTGATCAAGTACGGCGCCAACTCCAAGGGAGGACTGCTCATAAACTCATCAAGAGGTATAATCTACGCTTCATCAGGGGATGACTTCGCGTCAGCCGCTGCTGAGGCCGCTTCAAAGACAGCACGTTATGGACTTTAAGGAATTGAGCGCCAAAAGGCGCAGTCATCGCCGTTTCTCTCCGGAACCGGTGGACCAGAAGGACATTGACCTCATTGTCCGTGCGGCCTTGCTGTCTCCCACATCCAAGAACAGACGTGACTGGAAGTTCATAGTGGTGACGGAAAGAGAGACTATTGCAGACCTTTCCAGAGCGAAGGACCACGGCGCTGAACTCCTTTCAGGAGCGCCTTTGGCGATAGTGGTGGTCGGAAATCCTTCCGCCAACGACTGCTGGGTGGAGGACTGCTCCATCGCTGCTGTCACGATGCAGTACCAGGCCGAGGATCTCGGTCTCGGTTCTTGCTGGGTGCAGATGAGAGAAAGGGGAGTGGGGGATGTGCCCGCTTCAGAGTACATAAGGAAACTCCTTTCTTTGGGCGAAGAGGATGAGGTGCTCTGTGTACTTGCCATAGGAAGGAAACTTTCACCAAAGGATCCTCATGACGAGGATTCTCTCAAGTTCTCCTCGGTCAAGTATCTGTAGGACATCAGCATACTATATAATGCATTGAAGGCCTCCCCGAAGGGAAGCCTTCATGCTTTTATAAGGTAGAGCCCCTACAGGTACTCCTCGAAATACATGCTCACCTTGTCCATAAGGTGTACCCTGTGTACTCCTGCCACATTGTGCTCAGCCATAGGGTAAGGGAAGTAGTCAAGCTGGATGTTGTTGTTTATGCACTCCTGCACGAAACTCAGGCTATGCTCCCAAACGACTGTGTTGTCCACTGCTCCCTGGCAGATGAGGAGTTTGCCTTTGAGATTCTTTGCCTTGTTGATGAGGCTGGTCTTCTCGAAGCCTTCAGGGTTCATTTCCATGGTGTCCATGTACCTTTCACCGTACATTACCTCATACCACTTCCAGTCTATGACCGGACCTCCGGCCACTCCGACCTTGAATGTCTCAGGATAGGTGGTCATGAGCGAAATCGTCATGAATCCTCCGTAGCTCCATCCGTGTACACCGATACGGTCAGCGTCGACCCAAGGGAGGCTCTTGAGCATCTTGATGCCTTCCATCTGGTCCTCCATCTCATGGACTCCGCACTGGCGGTGGATCTCCTGCTCGAATTCAAGACCCCTGTTCTGGGTTCCGCGGTTGTCCTGCACGTAGACGACATAACCTCTCTGGGCCATGTACATCTCCCACATGCGTATCTGTCCGAGCCATGTGTCGGAGACCATCTGTGAGTGGGGGCCACCGTAAACGTAAACGATTACAGGATATTTCTTTGAAGGATCGAAGTTGAGGGGCTTGTACAGGCGGTAGTAGTTGTCCCATTTGCCGTCAGCGCTCTTCACTGTACCAAGGACCATCTCCACGCTTGCGTAATCCTTCAGAGGATCAGGGGATGAGTGAAGAAGGGTGTTTTCCTTGCCGTCGGTCGAGCGGAGATAAACTTCCAGCGGAACGTTGAATGAGGACACCTGGTCAATGAAATACTTCCCGTCCTGGCTGAGGGTGACACTGTGGGTGCCGTTCCCGGGAGTGAGCCTTACAGCTGTGCCGAGTTTGGTGTTTGCTGCGCTGACCGCTTTCTTGCCCTTTCCGGGAGTGATGTCCACCTTGAAGAGATGGTTCTCGATGGGGGATACTTCAGCTGAAGTGTAGAAGACGGTGTTGCCTATCGTGCGCAGATAACTGACGTCAGCATCGCAGGTGGTTATCCTCTTTACGGTTCCGAGGGTGTCGCAAAGATACAGGTTCCTGAAGCCGTCACGGTTGTTGGTCCTGTACAGGAAATGGTAATTCTCACCTATGAAATACAGCGGATCAGAAGGTTCCACGTATTTGGGGCTGTCCTCTGTAAGCAGCGTCCTTACGAACGCTCCGTTGTCCGCCCTGTACTGGTTGAGCCTCATGTGCTTCTGGGTACGGTCAAGCACCTGGATGAAGATGTACTTGCTGTCCGGTCCCCAGGTGATGTTGGTAAGATACCTGTCATCACCGAAGTCGGTAACCTTCATGTAGACTATGCTGCGGTCCCTCTTGTCGAACACTCCGAGGGTTATCCTTTCGGAGTCCATCCCGTTCATGGGGTATTTGATGCTCTTGAGGGTACCGGTCCTTGTCGATATGTCGAGAAGGGGAAAGTCGGTCACTAGGGACTGGTCGTTACGGTAGAAGGCCACCTTGTTGCCGTCGGGGGAGAGGAATATGCCTCCGTTGATGCCGAACTCGTTGCGGCTTACGCTCTGCCCGTATTCAATCTGGTCGTTCTCGGCCTTGAGTATCTCGATCTCATTGTCTCCGTCCTTCCAGCTGAGCACCCCGTTCCTGAATGTGACTTGAGGTCTTCTCATGGGTGAAGCGAATACAATCCCCCTGTCGGAGAGTTCCTTCATCTTGTCCTGGGATAATCTTGCCGGGTGAATGTCCCTTGACAGGATCGTCTCCTGCATCGTGAGGATCTTTCCTGAAGGGTCGTTGGCGGGGTGGGTCTTGAGGACTCCGGTCTGCGCCTGAGCGGCAGTGCAGATTGTTGCCGCAATAGCGGCTATGATCAAGGATGTGTGTTTCATATTGAATTATTGTGGGTTTATTGGCTGCTGTGCTGAGAATCCTTGACTGACAGTATCTTGTCGACCACATGCTTCTGCATTCCTCTCCAAGGGAGAGCGCCGAGATACTCTTTGTAATGGACTTCTATGGTCTTTCCGCTCATTCTCATGAGTGAATCGGCAACTGCCTTGTTCTCCACCGAGAAGTCGAAGACATATGAACCGACGTTCGAGTCTGCGACTCCGGGGTTGACTCCGCCTCGGAATCCCGCCTGGATCAGCCTTCCTTCATAGGTCTTGAAGACATACCCTTTCAGGGTGAACTGGTTCAATTCCCCCGCTTTGACTCCGTCTCCGAAGACGAAGTAGAACCTGAAGTAGCAGAATATGGTGAGAGCCACCAATACTACCAGGGATGCGATGGTGATGATTTTGCTCTTTGTTGTCATTATGGTTCTGTGGTTTTTTCCTTTTGATATCAATTACTCTATAGGAGCCCCTGTAAGGTCCCATCCGGTCTTAGTGGCCACCACGGGGATTATGCACATCGACACTTTCTTGTGACCCGAGTAGTTCGGGTGATACGAGGCTCCAAGGTCACTGTCATCGTTCAGTATTGTGCTGGACATCGCAGTCATGGAGACGTTCTTCAGTCCGCAGTTCCTGACGACCTCGTTGATGAACGCGGCTATGTTGAAGTCAGAGGGACCGGCTACACACAGTATGGGATGATCTTCGCCCCAGTTTGCCTTGATCTCTTTGAGAAGGGTCATGTAACCTTCCATGAAAACGGCGAGGGTGGGCTGCCTCTGTACAGAGAAGTCATTGGCTCCCAGGTAGATTATCGTGATGTCAGGATGGTATCCGGTCTTGGCGGCATCCCATCTTGACTCCCTGTCCATGTCGAAGGTCTGCAGGTATCTCTCCGGCATGTACCATCCTTTGACGTTGTCGTTATAGTTCCTGGCGATACCCATTCCTGAATGTGCGACATGGATGTAGTCAGCGCCGAAGTATCTGGGTACGATGCTCGAATAGGACTTGTTGCAGTTCTCGGTCTCGACCTTGAACGGGTCAGTCTTGACACTGTTTTCGGTGCCGTATCCGCAGGTGTAAGAGTCTCCAATGACCTCGATGAGCCTTTCACGGACTCCTTCAGCCTGAAGAAGCTGTCCTTCTGAGATGAATGCAGAAACGGTGGTAGTGCCCTGCTCACCTTCGGTCCTTTTCTGGATCACTACATTATGTACCGTGGGTGCGGATTTGGCTTTGCCCCATTTACGGACGATGTCATTTTCGTCGAAAAGGACTATCAGGGAATCAGCTCCGTGAGTTGAGATTATCCTGTCGGGCTCTTCACTCTGGTCGGAGTCGATCCATACGTTATAGTAGTTGCGACGTGTGTCGGAGGCTTTCATGGCCAGATAGTTCCCGGTGAAACGGATTCTTGCGTAGACGCCGCTCCAGTCGAAAGAGACGTTGTCCCCGTTGACGAGAGTCCTTCCTATGAATGTCACCCTGCTGTCTGAAGCCGGGGTGGAGACCTTCTCGGGAGCCTTTGCTCCCATTGTGCACACGGACAGTATGCTGAAAGCCAATATCAGAATGGCGTGTTTCGGATTGTGAAGCATATCGGTCTTCGATTAGTTGAATCTGAACTACAAATCTAACATTTTTAGGCGGAAATGCGAAGATGGATGCTGCCCTTTTATCGAGTATGCACTATATGCATCCGAAGTATGCGACTTAAGGGACTGTCATCATACGAAAATGGGCGACTCGTCTCCGAGCCGCCCTGCGTCAACCTCCATATGAAAAGTGTCAATGAAAATAAAAAGATCTACGCTATTTCACCCGTATAAATCAATCAACCTTGAATTCATTGACATATGGGCTGTCTTTCTTTGAAGGTTTCCAACTTACGTTACCCTTTCCGTTAGGGTCACCGCTCTTGCAGAAATTGGTCCAAGCTGTGACCATTTCTTCGCTCAAGGCATAATCCTCGGCTGTGAAAGGACGCCAGCTTCTTCCCAAGGTATTGAATACGTACCAGAGTTCGGAACTGTGGAAAGAACCGCTGAGGCTAGGACGTCCGTCAGTAGGAAGAGGACGGTTGAAGAGATAAAGGTAGACTGGTTTGCCTGAAAGACTGTCCCTTACTTGAGCGAACCTTTGTTCTCCTCCTTCCATTCCCGGCATGTCGTCTTTGCAGTGTCCCATCATATAAGGGATATCAGCGATGGAGTTGCTCATTGTCGCATCAGAAAAGTCTTCAGGAAGTACGATGCTGTCATTGTGAGGAGCGAACCTCACCGCTTCAGGAGATGTCCAGAAGGGGAGAACACTGTTGAGTTCCTCAAAAGAGGCTGCGCGAAGTTTTTCAAGTGTATTGAGTCCCGCCTTGTCATAATACTTCTTAGCAGGAGCGTCAAGCTCAGCCTGTGAAGGACCAGCAGTCCCCATCAGGCGGCCAAGTCCGCCACCGCTCTGGATGATCGCTTTGCTGACAAGATTCCTGCTCAGGGGGCTTGAGACAACGTTTTTGACGCTGCCGGCTCCCGCACTCTGTCCGAAGACGGTGATGTTGTCGGGATCTCCACCGAATGAGGAGATGTTGTCATGTATCCACTGGACTGCGGCAATCTGGTCATAGAGACCGTAGTTTCCGGAATGTCCGCCTCCTTCTTCGGTAAGAAGGGGATGGTTCAGGAACCCGAACACGCCGAGGCGGTAATTGATGGTGACGAGGATGACACCGTGTTTGGCCCAGGATTCACCGTCCATCGTCATCTCATGTCCCCAGCCCATGTTGTATCCGCCACCGTGGATCCACATGGCTACAGGGAGTTTCGCATTGCTGTTTCCGGCGACAGAGGCTGGAGTCCATACGTTGAGGTAGAGGCAGTCCTCGGAATATACTGGATTTTCAGGATAGAACTCCGTCCCGTACTCACCGTCATCTGCTCTTTTGGGGAACTGCGCAGCTGCATTACTGAATGTGTCCGCGACTTTGACCCCTTCCCATCCGATTACGGGCTGAGGTTTTTTCCACCTGAGGTCTCCGACGGGTGGAGCTGCGTACGGTATGCCTCTGTAGATCAATACTGTGGAGTCCTCGTTCGCGACTCCTTGCAAAGATCCGCCTTCAACTTTGATCACAGGGTTGGAAAACTCTGTCTTGGTATTTCCTCCACAAGAGGAAATCATCATGCCGAGTACAGCGGCGAGTGAAATGACCAGTGATTTGTTCATGTTGTTTGTGATAAGATTGGATATGTCGGTTTGCTTTTATTATTATTGATGACGGGCCATTTCACCCGGAGCTGTCAGTGCTGCAGCCATCAGGAGAGGGACGGCTGCAGCATTTTGGGATATATTACTTTTGAACAGGTTTCCATGCAGTGGGATCGATCTTGTCCCACATCTTGTAAGCGTCCTGTCCGAAGTAACCGCCTCCGTCGTTGGTGACATCCGCCAGACGTCCGCCGATCAGCACGCCTTCGACCATGATGCTGCCGCCCCATCCATAGAAGGTGAACAATACCTTTCCGCGCTCAGCATTGGTGTAAGCTGTGACGTTTGTCGCACCGATAGGGAACCAGTCCGCAACAAAATCCTGGGTAAGGACATATTCGGCAGGAATTTCTCCGTCATATGACATCTCGGCGTGACCGGTCACTTTCTGCATGTAAAGATCGCATGACTGCATCCAAAGGCTGGAAGTCGTACCGGCGTTTCCGGCACCGAAGCCATGTCCGTTCCTGGCGTATACCTGAAGTTCAGGATCCAGACCAAGTTCATAAGCCTGCTTGAACATTTCGTAGGCACCGTCAAAACCGTAGCGTCCGAAACCGTTGTCATCGGCACCGACAGCGATGAACAGATGAGGCAAGTTAGGGTTCTCGGTTTCCATTCTGCCTGCTGAGTATATGATGTGGGCAACGTCGACGTCACTGTTCACTTTATCGATCTCATCGCACACGTAGCTGGAATCAAACTGATCGGGGGTGATGTTTCCATAGAACTTCTGGAGCATGGTGCGGATGTTTCCGCCACCGCCTGAATAACCGGATACGGCAAGCAGAGTGCCTTCCAGGTCAATGCCCCATTCCTTTGCGTGGTATTTGACGAGGCGGACTGTGCGCTGGAGATCCATTACAATATCATCATTGTTGTAAGGATTGACACGGCGCTGAAGGAGAATGCAGTTGTATCCGAGTTCATTGAATCCGGGAGCGATTTTGTAGCCTTCGACGGGGTTGCTTCGGCTGGAGTTTCCGCCACCGCTGAGTACGATGATGGTTCCCTTGGCTTCGCCGGGATTTTTAAGCAGATAGGGAATGATGTAGGGGACAAAGTCGGCGTTATCATAGATGGCCTCACCATTGTAGTTCACCAGAGGGAACTGCAGTTTGTCCTTGGGAGTGGTGACGGGCATTTTGTTGCCCCAGATGTAGATGACTTCTCCGTTGATGCCATCGGAGAAAGGCTTGAGTTGATGATTCTTCAGATCGTCAATGGCCTTTTTTGCAGCAAGAATCTGTTCCTTGTTGAGGTCGCTCATCGCCTCGGGATGGATGTTCAGCATGAGGCTTCCTGCGCTCTGGGCGGCATCCCATGCTTCCTTTTCATAAAGGGTAGGGAAGTTGCGTACCATTTTGTAATTGTAGACCTGGGCTTCCCATTCGGTCTGCCAGTAAGCAGGGTTACGCTGATTGAGAGTGACGCTCTTGTAGGGCGCTTCATTGATTTTGGCTGATTGGGCAGAAGCGTTGCAGCACATGCCAAGCAGCACGATGAGCGAGATGCTCAGTGAGAGAAACTTTTTCATGATGTTCATCATATAATGATTGGTTGTTGGAATCTTTGACGCTGAAGGACAGTCAATGTCGATTGCCGCTTTGTCTGTTGCAAAGCTAGCCACAACCATAAATGAAACGGGACCCGAAAGTATTTCGAGCCCCAAAATCATATCGGACTAAGCCGTTTTTGTCCAAATGTGACGGAATTGTCTATTTATCGGAATTTTTTGCGATATATTGACTGGGAAGAACGCCGAACTGCTTTTTGAAAAGAATGGCGAAGTGCGAAGATGAGCTGAAGCCGACCATGTTCGCGATCGCTGATATTTTGTATTTGCCCTCGCTGATGAGCTGCGCGGCACGGTTGAGTTTGTAGACGTTGAAAAAGTCGTTCGGAGTCTGCCCTGTAAGGTCCTTTATCTTTGTGTAGAATTTTGAACGGCTGAAGTTCAGTTCGTGGGCGATTTCATCAAGATTGATTTCACCTTCTTCAAGAGATGACTCCATCAGTGAGTAAAGCTTGTCCATAAGGATGCGGTCCATTTCCGGGAGACTGGTCTTTGATATACCGAGAGTGTCTGTGGAAGTGTTGAACATGTTCTTCACTCTCCGCCTGTTTTCCAACTGCGCTTTTATGACAGCCAGCAGGTATTCGTTGTTGAAGGGCTTCACTACATAAGCGTCCGCTCCGGCGTTGAGACCTTCTATCTGATCCTGTAGGGTGGACTTGGCGGTCAGGAGTATGACCGGGATATGACTGATGTTGATGTCCTGCTTCACCATGGAGCAAAGCTGGAAACCGTCCACATCATCCATCATGACGTCACTGATGACAAGTTCGGGCTGTTCCTTTCCGATAAGAGCGTATCCGCTCATCGCATCGAAACGGCAGAAGACCTGATATTCGGAAGAAAGAAGCGACTTGAGGAAGTACACTATCTCGTAGTCATCGTCAATCACAAGTATCTTGGGTTTTCCGATGTTCTCCGGAACTTCAGGAATCCTGGCGGTATACTCGCTTTTGTGCTCTGAGGAGTCAAGTGATACGGCAGTGTCAACTGCTGGAGTCTTTTCACTGTCGCTGTAAGCTGACTGGTCCATGGGGAGGATGAAGGAGAATACTGAGCCGGTTTTACCTTCCTCAAGGTCTGTCCTATTGCCTGCATGGATTCTTCCATGGTGCATCTCGACAAGGGACTTGGTGAAGTAAAGTCCGATTCCGGTCCCTCCGCTCTTGTGTGCGGGGTCAACCCGTGCGAATCTCTCGAAAATGAAGTCCTTCTTGTCCTCGGGAATGCCTATTCCGGTATCCGAAACACTTACCTTCAGATATTTTGGACATAGCGGCTCCTCGCCTGGAGAGAATTCTTCCATGGCCTTTGCTCCGTCTATCGCCATAGCGGCGACTTCGATTTTTCCTCCCGGAGGAGTGTATTTGATGGCGTTGGAGAGCAGGTTGTAGAGGATCTTCTCGAATTTGTCTGAATCGACCCACATCAGAAGTGAACCGCCTAAGCAGAAAAGGTTCAGATCAATGTCCTTTTTCCCGGCTCCGAACTGGAACTGTTCCACGGTCCTGGTGAGAATTGAAACGGCATCCGCGGCTTCTGTGCTCAATGACAGCATCCCGTGGTCCATCTTGTTGAAGTCCAGAAGCTGGCTCACAAGTTTCAGCATCCTGTCGGTGTTCCTCTTTATCACTCCTTTCATCCGCTTCTGCTCAGGTATGTTGGCTTCACTGTCCAAGCTTTCGATCGCTCCGGAAATCAGGGTCAGAGGTGTCCTGAACTCGTGGGATATGTTGGCGAAGAAATCAAGGTTCCCCATGTTTATGGCTTCTTGGGTCTCTTTCTCATGGCGAGCCTCCTCTACTTCTTTCCTTTTCTTGATCCATTGGACAAGAAGAACTGCCAGAGCTCCCAGGAACAGGATTGACAGAATGCCCCCCATTACAATTTGCCAAGGTGTTCTCATCTTTATGGCTACCCTGTATTCCGGGCTTGTCTCCATTGTTGATGGACTCCTGAACCTGAAAAGGATAGGGTTCTTGCCGTACCCAAGGCCGTCCAGGGGGAATGAACCGCGGTAACTTGACCTGAAATCTTTCGGCCTTCCGTTGATCTTGTATTCGACCGGGGTATAATTGTCGCTATGGTCAATCAGTGAGATGTAGATGGAAACATTCTCGGGCATTGACTTCCATCTTATCTCTTCCGAGACAACTGAAGGGGAAAGCACTTTTTCATGAAGGACGTCTTTCCCGGAAGCTATGACAATGTGTACAGGGGAGGAAAGGCTCTTTTGCAGATCTTCTTTCGCGCTGCTGGCGTTAAGGACTGCTCCACCGTTGAATGAAATCATCGTCCCGTCGGGGAAGGGTACCATCATCTTGAAACCTGAGAAGTCGGACGGGTCGTTCCAAAGTGCGGTGAAAGAGTCTTCACGGCTGTCATACCTGTACAACGTTCTCAATGTCTGGATGAACAGAGTGCCCGCGGTTTCGTAGAGTTTCCACACTCCTCCAAGTTCATTGTATTCCTTGAGAGCCCCGGAAGCGAGGTTGTAGCGGAAGAGACCTTTGTCGTTGCATCCTATCCAAAGGTCTCCTGTCCTTGACTCGAGCATGCTGGAGATGTATACCTGCCCGTAATCAGTGTCCGCGAGATCGATGATTTCCGCATCCTTCGAAGAAGGGTTGTACAGCACTACTCCAAGGTCTGAGAATGCTATAGCGATTCTTCCATCCCTCAAGGTTGTCATTATCGTGGCACCTATTGATGAGGTTAAGGAAGTTATCTCCTTGACCATGGACAATTTCAGGTTGCCGTCAGAGGAAGGAATGCCCTCGTAAATGGCGGAACCTATGCCCACTCCGACAACAGTACCATCGGGAAGTCCGGTCTCGCGTAACTCTGTAATGTTATGGTTTATATCTATGTCCCCATTGTATATTATGTCTCTTTTCAGGACCGGTTTCCCTTCTGCGGTTATGCTGAAGGTCATTATCCTTCCCGGGAATGATACGGTAAGGGTGCCGTCAGGAAGAAGCTCCACTCCTGTAGCATCCCTTCCGGCAGAAAGATTGTCCACAGAAATGACTTCACCGCTGGAAAGTCTGTATGTCAGAAGAGAGCTTCCGTCCATAAGGATCCATAAAAAGTTCCTGTCGTAGACGGAGCCTACCACATTCCTCTCACCGATATGGCTCAGGATGGAGATGTATGGACTTACAGAACCTCTGGAACCCGCCTTGTGATGGGTACCTTCCAAGTCCATGTACCAGAGATTGCCTTTTGAGTCCCCCCATATACGGCTTATCCTGTCATGTGGTATGTCGGGACTGAAGGGGAAACTGTCATCATTGTCAGATGAGAGAGTCTGCTTCAGAGTGTCATAGCAGTACAGCCCGTCAGAAGTGAGGAGCACCAAGTGATTCCCGCACATGGATGCGGACCTTATCAATTTGTCATTGATGGGGGACAGTACGGACGGGAGCGGTACTCTTGAAAACGACTCACTGTCGTATATATGGAGCTGCCCTCCTGCAATCATGAAGACCGATCTGGAGGCGTCCGCCCCGATCGGGATGACCTGAATGCCTAATTCCCCTTTGGACAGGAGCTCTCCATCAGGGCTGAAGGATTCAAATCCATCCCGGCTGAAGCTCCATACATTTCCTCTCCCGTCAATCAGGCAAGTGGTCGGCCTGAACCATTCGGGATTGAAGGAAAGCTTGTATTCGAACGATTCCGTCTCCTCGTTGAAGCGGAACAGATCCCTTGGAGTAAAGGCGTATACTCCTCCCTCCCATTCGAAAAGACCGCATATGAAATTGTTGTAGCCTTGGATTGAGAAGTGCCTTGAAGATGTTCTCTCCTTCCCGATAAGGTCAATGCCCTGCTGCTTCCCGATCCACAATCTTTCTGATGAATCCAGGATCATGCTGGTCAGAACGTTCGGGGTGGCATCGCCTTGAGAAGAGTAGCAGAGATAGTTCTCGCCGTCGAAAGAAAGGACTGCTGAGGTGGAGAGGATCCATTCAATTCCTGAGGAATCCTCTAATGTGACGAGGATATTGGACTTGAAGTTCTCTACGATTTTCACTCCGGCCACTTGCTGACCGGACGGTTCTTCCTCGACAAAGGAAGAACAAGATATGGAAAGTGCAAGTGCGGCAGACAGCAGGAGAATCAGGTTCGGCTTCATCGGTTCGGTTGTCATGACTGATTGCAAATCTAGCAAAATAAGCGGTATAATTGACAAAAACGGTTGGTAACCTTGACATTTTCGGTTGGTGACGGCCGCCGCGAGGAGGGCCTTTCCCTGGAGCCCACCGCAGCGGCGAGACGTAGCCGCCGGAGGTCCTCTATTCCGGCGGCGTCACCGGGTATAACAGCCTGATTTCTATTGATAAAACTGACGGACTCGAACATTGTACAAGGTCATCATTGTTGATGTTAGAGCGTGTATCGCATAATACTCAAAACACCACTTTTGGTACACCTTTAGCGTCTCCCTTTTACCAGCATATCACTACCTTATTGAAACACGTTTCAATAAGGTAGTCATAAATGCAAATAAATCAACTGCTTGAATGGGGCTTTACCAACCGAATATGGCAATTATATCAAATAAGCCATAACAAAAAAACTCCGGATGATTCCGGAGCCTAGTGTTGTACTGGGTAGGAGAATCGAACTCCTATTGCAAGATTGAGAATCTTGAGTACTAACCGTTATACGAACCCAGCAGATATTTTCCTTTCGGGAATGCAAAGGTAGTCAAAATTCTTTATCCTGCAAATATTCGGATTGAATTTTTGACTGAATTCTCCCGATAACGGGTATTCCTACTTGAGAAAGACGAAGAAAACGGCCAGAATGAGACATCCGAAAGCCACGAAATGGTTCCACTGGAGAGACTCTCCTTTGAACAGCAGTGTCACGATCAGGGTGAACACCGTAAGGGAAATCACTTCCTGAATGACTTTCAGTTGCATGAGGTTGAAAGGTCCTCCGTTTCCGTTGAACCCGATCCTGTTGGCGGGCACTTGTGCGCAGTATTCGAAAAATGCTATTCCCCATGAAAAGAGGATGACAAGCAGGAGCGGCCAGGAAGTGGAGATTTTCATCTCCTGGAGTTTGAGGTGACCGTACCAGGCGAACGTCATGAAGATGTTCGAAAGGATCAGAAGGATTATCGTGAATATGCCTTGCATCGGGTATGATTTCTTTTTCGGGGCGCAAATGTACTGCTTTGCAGCGGATTTGCAATGATTTATTTGTCCATTCTTCCTTTTTTGGCTGCAACCCGATGCTGTCCTTCCATAAAAATGGCTAACTTTGGAGACGGACAAAGATGTCCCCACACTTGATAACTTCTAAATTATTCGATATGACTCTCATCAAATCCATTTCCGGCATACGCGGTACCATAGGTGGTGCCCCCGGTGACGCTCTTACCCCTATCGACATCGTGAAGTTCACTTACGCATATTGCGAGAAACTCCGTGAGAGGCTTCCCAAGCCGGAAGGAACGCGCTATACTGTGGTAGTGGGCAAGGATGCCCGTATTTCCGGAGAAATGGTGGAGGATCTGGTCTGCGGTACTCTCATCTCATGCGGAGTTGATGTGATCAAGGCAGGACTGGCTTCCACTCCGACAACTGAACTGGCTGTCACGATGAGCGGGGCCGACGGCGGAATCATCATCACCGCATCCCATAATCCCCGTCAGTGGAACGCGCTCAAGCTTCTGAACGAGAAGGGTGAATTCCTTTCAGCTGCGGAAGGACAGGCTATACTTGATTGCGCTGAAAAGGGTGAATTCGATTTCGCTGATGTAGTATCACTCGGACATGTGACTGAGCATGACTTCACTGACGAGCACGTCAAGGCTGTCATCGCGCTCAAGGCTGTCGATGAGGACCTCATCAGGGATGCAGGATTCAAAGTCGTCGTTGATGCGATCAATTCCGTTGGAGCTATCATCATGCCTCGCCTTCTTGAGGAACTCGGAGTCCAGTGCATCTGCCTCAATGATGAACCGAACGGGGACTTCGCCCATAATCCCGAACCTCTTCCCCATAATCTCACCTCACTTTGTGACGCGGTAGTGGAAGAGCATGCCGACCTTGGAATTTCAGTGGATCCTGACGTCGACCGTCTGGCTTTCATCTGCGAGAACGGTGAACCGTTCGTAGAGGAGTATACTCTGGTGAGTGTAGCCGACTATCTTTTCGGAAGACTTTCATCCATCGCCCAGGCTCAGGGAGTTTCCCTTGAAGAGGCGGCCGCACCTTACAAGCCGGTCTCCTGCTCGAACCTTTCCTCTTCCAGGGCTCTCCGTGATGTCACCGAAAAATGGGGCGGAACATATTACGCCGCTGCAGTCGGTGAAGTCAATGTCACTACCAAGATGAGGGAGGAATGCGCCCTTATAGGTGGAGAAGGAAACGGAGGAGTGATCTATCCTGCAAGCCATTACGGAAGGGACGCCATGGTCGGAGTCGCACTTTTCCTCAGCAACCTGGCCGCCAAGAAGATGAAAGTGTCTGAACTCAAAAAGACATACCCTCAGTATTTCATAGCTAAGAACAAGATAGCTCTGTCGGATCCCGCTCTCATTGACAAGATTCTCACTGAGCTCAAGGGCGTCTATGCTTCAGAGGACGTGAACGACATCGACGGCGTGAAGATCAGCTTCGAGAAACGTAAGGAGTGGGTCCACCTGAGAAAGTCCAACACCGAACCTATAATAAGGATCTACGCTGAAGCCGCGACTGAAGAGAGAGCCAATGAGCTCGCCCAGAGCGTGATCTCCGTCGCAAGGCAGATTATCCAGAGTTAACATGTTCTCGTTCAGGACAACTCCGCTGGAAGACCAGCTGGACAAGGCCCTAATGGGAGGAAAGGTGGCATGCTTCTGTACGCAGAACTGCTGGGACACCTCCCATGACCGCTACATGTATCAGCTCTTCCAGGAGAGAGGAAACCTTGAGAGGGTTTTCACTCCCAGGGACGCTGAGCTTACTCCTGGAACCAACCATATTGCTTTCGATAAAGATGCTCTTCAGGGTCTCAACGCCATAGTGGTCGAGATACAGGATGTAGGGTCCAGGTATTTCAATTACACCAAGGACGTTTTCCGTCTTATGTGTTTCCTCTCCGAAATGGGGGATGACGCTCCTGCCATGTACGTTGTCGACCACATCAATCCTGCAGGCCGTTATGTGGAGGGCTCCATTCCTGTGGGACCTATGGAGGAGTATGTTCCGAAAGTGGCTCACCGTCATGGACTAACTCTGGGTGAACTGTGCAACCTTTATTATTCTGAGATAGGTGCGAAGTTCCCTCTGCATGTGATATCCGCTCTCGCGACCCCATCGGTCAGGGAACTCCTCCCTTGGACCATCGCTCCCGCTTCTGATATCCCTGGAATGTTCACATGCTCCGTGTACAGTGGAGGCGCTCTTTGGAACAACACAACCATCACACCGGGCATAGGTACCACCCGTCCTTATGAATATTTCGGGGCGCCGTTCATCAAGCCCGCGATGGAGACGATACCCATGCCGGAAGGCGTTCTTATGAGAACCTGTTCCTTCACTCCTTCCGCCGGCAAGTACCAGGGTGAGAAGTGCTACGGCTACCAGATAATGCTCCTCCCGGGATACGAGTACCATTCGCTTCTGCATACCCTTCAGCTTATGAAGTATTTCCTTGGCAGGTATTCCCAGTTCGAGGTGGGGGAGGACTTCCACCGCAAGCTCGCCGATCCTGTGCTGTCTTCTTTCCTTGCCGGGGACATTTCATTCCAGGATGCCAAAGAGCACGTGAAAGTTGAGGAGCAGAAATGGATCCGCAAAGCGAAGCGGTTCTCTCTCTATGATGACCAGCCGTTCAGAATGAAGTAGGTTTTGGGCTCCACAAGTGAAAGTTTTCGAAGTTTTTCGCGGCCGGGTTGGATTATTTGTGGAAAGTTCCTATATTTGCGCGCTCAAAAAGCGAAACTATAGTTAACGTTAACAATATTTACAAAATGAAGAAAGGTATACATCCCGAAACCTACCGTCTTGTAGCTTTCAAGGATATGTCAAATGACACCGTATTCATCACCCGCTCCTGCGCAACAACAAAGGAGACCCTCATGGTTGACGGCGTTGAATACCCTGTCGTGAAGGTTGAGATCTCCAACACCTCTCATCCTTTCTACACCGGAAAAGTCAAGCTCGTTGATACCGCCGGTCGTGTTGACAAGTTCTATCAGAGGTACAAGAATCGTCAGAAGTAATATTACTTCTTCTACAATAGGTGAAAGGGAGTTTCAGCAGGACGCTGGAACTCCCTTGTTCTATTCTCCTGTTCAAGAGCAGGACTATCCCAATATCTTCGCGATGCTCTTGTCTGAAGCGTCCGGAAACAGGGACAGGATATGAGATTTCAGTTTCGCGAGGGATTCTTCAGGTGTGCAGTCCGGAATGAGATGGCGTCTTTTTGCGACTCCGGGGAACGGGAATCCGTCATCCTCGAATAGATCCTCCGGTGTGCAGTAGGAAGTCAGCTGCCATCCGCTGTAGTGAAGGTCCTCTCCTTTGTACACCCTTTGGATGTCACCGGTTACGACAAGGGTAGACATCTGAAGTCTTGCCATCACGGCATCCATCTTGCCTTTTGTGAGACCGCAGTAAAGGCGCAATTCCCTGGAAGTCATGCTTCCGTTGGAGAGAATGCCTTCATAGGCTTTCTTCTGGAGTCCCTCAGGACGGTATTTGTCAAGAGACCTTCTGTAGTTAAGAAGATGTCCGTACCACTCCACGGTGGCGAACGCGGCTTTCCCTCCTCTTATGAACTTCCCGTAGGCTATGTCCCCGCTCCTTATGCAGTCTATCTTCCAATCCCAGGGGCCCAGGCTTTCGCTGGTGAACCAGTGGGAAGGGGGAGTCATCTCCTCAACGGAATATCCCGGGATGTCTCCTGCGAAAAACGGGAGCAGCCCGTATTCCATCACGGCGGAATACATCTTCTCGGGCCCCGTTATCGGAGCGCAGGAAGGGTTGCCTGCATGGAAGTCTATCGGCATGGGAGTACCTTATAATAATATAAAAAGAGGAGGCCGTCCCGTAAAGGGTCAGGCCTCCTTAAGAAAACTTGACGTTCCTTATACCATGAGGGCTCCTACGAGACCGAGGATGGCGTAGAACTCAGGGAGAGCGGCGTAGATGAGGGTGTTGGTGAACACGTTGTGTCCCTGGCTTACACCAACGATACCGTTAGCGCAGACCTGGCCCTGACGGATAGCTGAGAGCATACATACGAGACCTACGCAGGCTCCGATTCCGAATACGAGAGCGCCCTGAGTAGCGACTTTGCCCATGAGCATGAAGAACGCCACGAAACCGTAGATACCCTGGGTAGCGGGGAGAGCTGAGAGGACCATGTAGCTACCTGATGCCTCAGGCCTCTTCTTGAGGGCTCCTTCCGCTGCGTTTCCGGCGGTTGTCGTTCCGATTGAACTGCCGATACCGGCGAGACTCAGTACGAGTCCGAGGCCGACGTAACCAAGAATTGTTTCAAGCATAATTTTGAGTTTTTATTGTTTGTTTGTATTGTCTGAAATTGAATCTATTCTCCGGTCTTTTCTCCCAGAGGGTTGTAGTTCCTTCCGTTTGCCTCGTATCCCGAGTTCTTGAAGAACTCCAGGAAATTGAGCCTCAAGGGGTGAACGAAGGCGCCGAGGGCGCACATGGCGATGTTGAGGACATGTCCGACAAGAACGATCAAGAGGAATGGCAGCCAGAGGATGATGTTGTGCCCGTCCCCTAGAACCATCTGTCCGATGTTGTTGAACGCAAGTCCCAGCATGCTTCCTGCAAGACCAAGGGCGTAAAGCCTGAGGTAACTCAGCACATCACCAAGCAGTCCGGTGGCTGTATTGTAGGTGTCCCACAGTCCGGAACCGATGTTGATGAGCGGATTGCGGTGGATGTCGTTGAAAACGAATATTCCGAGAGCCGATATGATGCCCAGCCCGATTATGATCCACTTCACCACAGCCTTGTCAAGGACTCCGATGATGGCGAAGGTGATCGCTACCACCGTACCGACAATGAAAAGGGTCCATCCCCAAGTCGAGAGGGAATTGAGGAATCCCTTGTTCTTTGTCGCGTTGATAGTCTTCACAATCATAGCGAGGCACAGATGGACGATACCCACAATGAGGGCGAGCACCATCGTGCCGTCATAGCCGGCGATCTTTCCTGGCAGCATGATCTTCTTCAGGAATCCTGGAATGCAGTTCCATGTCGAGATGTCCATCGAGAAGAAGGTGTGGAACAGGAACCCGATTACCGTGGTACCTATACCCAAGGTCACGACCAGTGAGGACATGTCCTTGAATGAAGCCACTTTCTTCAGTGCGAGTCCGACAAGTATCAGGACCAGTCCGTATCCGGCGTCTCCCATGCAGAATGAGAAGAACAGCAGGAAGAACACCGAAATGAACGGAGTCGGGTCGAATCCGTTGTATTCGGGACGGCCGTACATGTCGGTCAGGGTCTCGAACATCTTGACGAACTTGTTGTTGCGGAACTTGATCGGAGGGTTGTCCTCGAGCTTGGCGGCTTCCTTTATGTAGTGGACGTCCATCTTGTCGAGTTCGCTCACCAGCAAGTCGTCGTTCTCAACGGGGGAGTATCCCTCGAAGATGCACACCTTGTCCTCGACCGCGTTCACGGAAGCGACATTCGCGAAATACAGGTCAAGATCAGTGAGGGTCTTCCTGTAATCTTTCTCTATCGCGGGGATCATGTCCTTCAGGCCGACAAGTCTCTTCTGGACTATGGTGATCTGGTCCTCGACCATCTTGATTTCGGTCTCGGTCTCCTTGGCGGTACCCTTGGGGGCCTCGATCTCATCAATGGGGAAGGAGTAGTCCGGATCGTCTGACGCTGTCACGAAATACGTGTTCGTCCCGTCCTCGGAAATTATGCTGAGAGGATAGTCAAGTTCCCACTGAGGATCGAACCTCTTGTTGGCGACTTTGTAGAAACGGACCTTTATGCCCTGCTTCTCCAGCCTTCTTATGGACTTGGAATCGAAATTTCCCCAAGGAAGCCTGTATGCGAGTTCCTTTTGGAGGTTACCTTCTTCGGCGAAGAGCTGCTCCATCCTGTCGGAGAGTTCAAAGACCTCACGGACAGGGTGTTTGCTGCGGTTGTTGCCTCCGGGTTCCCCGTCAATGGCGGAGAGTTTGGCGATAGCCCTTTTCATATCCTCCGTGGAGGACAGCATGGAGGCCGACTTCTCGTCAACAGGCTTTGTCGAACGGGTGATGTCGACAACTCCGAGTTTCTGGATCTTCTCCAGGAACTCTTCCTTATCCCCGCTCAGGAGGATGAAGGAGTATCTTGTCATCTTGTCAATCATGCCTGTTCCTCCATTTCTTCTTCGGCTTGATGCCTGCTCTTCACAATCTTTGATGAAGCTTTGGAGAGGTTCTCCTCGTCCTCCATATACCTCTTTATCTTACGTATCGCCTCCTTGTATCCCGGGATCTGCACCTTTTCATAGAGGTTCACCTTCTGGGTGGTCTTCTTTCTCTGGTACTCCAGGATGCGGTTCTTCTCCTTGTAGACCTCGGACTCTATTCCGAGTCTGGAGAGTTCCTTGAGGATGGCGACTCCGTCCGCGAACCAGGCGGGTTTGGTGAAAGCGTTGAACGGCTTGATCTCATAAGCGATGTCGTTCAGTGCAGGGGTCTTCACGCCGGCCACTTTCACCGTGATTAGGTCCACGTCGGTTATAGATATCAGCCCCGGATCGAATTCGTTCCAGAGGGCGGCGAGGTAGTCATACTTCCGGAGGGCGTTATCAAGTTCCTTCTCAAGCTTCTCGGACTGCTCCTTGGCTTTGCGCACCTCGAGCCTCAAGGCTGACTCCTTGTTCTGCAGAGTGGGGAGCGCCTTCTGTCTCATCTTGAGCTGCTTGCCAAGATTGTTCAGAGCTGTCTTGTTGTATTGAAACTTAATAGCCATCTGATAAGCCTTCTAGGATTACTAGTCTTTCCAGTATTTGACGGCGAGGGATTCCTTGATACCCGTTTCCGCCTTTGAGAAGTACTTGGCGAAGAGTTCCCAAGCGGTGTCGAGCATCTCGTCTATCTTGATGTTGACATCGATCGACAGAAGCCTTGTCGCATATTCCTTGGCGTATTCGAGGCACCTGTGGTCGTATTCGCTCAGGTCGAAACCGTTCTCCAGCTTGGTCTTTGCGTTCTGGGCGTCAGCGTACAGACGGACACCGGTGTTCATGACCTGGCTGTGGTCTTCCCTGGTCTTCTTGTTCTGGACGAGCTGTTTGAGTCGGGAAAGCGAACGGAACGGGTCGATGATGACCTTTCCTGAATCGGGATCCGCCCTGAGGTACAGCTGGCCTTCAGTGATATATCCTGTGTTGTCCGGGATAGCGTGGGTGATGTCTCCGTCGTTGAGGGTCGTGACCGCGATGATGGTGATTGATCCTCCGGTAGGGAGCTGCACGGCCTTCTCGTAGATCTTCGCGAGGTCCGAATAGAGTGAACCCGGCATTGAGTCCTTGGAAGGGATCTGGTCCATACGGTTCGACACGATCGACAGCGCGTCAGCGTAAAGGGTCATGTCGGTAAGCAGCACGAGCACCTTCTCGTTCTTGTCCGCTGCGAAATACTCCGCTGCGGTAAGAGCCATGTCAGGGATGAGGAGCCTCTCTACAGGCGGCTCTTCAGTGGTGTTGACAAAGCTGATGATCTTTTCGAGGGCTCCGGCGCTCTCGAAAGAGTGACGGAAGAAAAGGTAATCGTCATTCGAAAGACCCATACCTCCGAGGATGATCTTGTCGACGTCAGCCCTAAGGGCCACGTCAGCCATTACCTGGTTGTACGGCTGGTCAGGGTCAGCGAAGAAAGGGATCTTCTGTCCGGAGACGAGAGTGTTGTTGAGGTCGATTCCAGCGATACCGGTAGGTATCAGTTCAGAAGGCTGGCGCCTCTTGTAAGGGTTCACGGAAGGACCTCCGATCTGCCTTTCCTCTCCCTCGACTTCGGGACCTCCGTCGATGGGGTGTCCGTATGCGTCGAAGAAACGGCCGGCGAGCTGATCGCTGACTTTGATGGTAGGGGGAGCTCCGAGGAACTGGACTTCGGCATCAGTAGGAATGCCCTCAGTTCCGGAGAACACCTGCAGTGTGACTACGTCACCCTTGGTCCTTACGACCTGGGCGAGTCTGCCGTGCACGACTGCAAGTTCATCGTTCGATACACCCTTGGCTTTCAGGGATACTGTGGCCTTGGTGATGGCCTCCAGCTGGGTGTAGACCCTTTGGTATGCCTTATTTGCCATTTTCTTCGAGCAGTTTATGGAGTTGGTTCAGATATGAAGTAAAGCTTTCGCTCTGGAACTCGGAGTAGTTCATCTGCTTGATCACGTTGATCATGTTCTTGAAGTAGTCGCGGCACTTCTCGTAGTCCTCGAAGTCGAACTCCATTCCGCAGATGTCGATAATGAGGTCGAGCATGAACTTCTGGCGCTCGATCGGGCAAAGACTGTCGACCGGATCGAAGCCGTCCTGCTGGAGGAAGCAGAAGTCGATGAGTTCGGACTTCCAGAAGGTGACATGGTAGCTCATAGGGACTCCGTCATCACCCAGGATGTTGATCTGCTCGGAGGCGTCACGACCGCGGCGGACGATGTTCTTGGCCTCACCGATCTTGTCGACCCATCCTTCCTCCACCGTCTCGTTGAGGTAGGCGGCGATTTCCGGGTACTCGAGATACTTCGAGTAGGAATCGATGGGGTTGACGGCGGGATACCTCTTCTGGTCAGCACGGTTCTGCTCGAGAGCGTAGAAACACCTTGCGGCTTTCTTGGTGGACTCGGTGACGGGCTCCTTCAGGTTACCTCCTGCAGGGGACACCGTACCGATGAAGGTTACGGCTCCTCTCTGTCCGTTGTTGAGGATCACCATACCCGCGCGTGAATAGAAGTTTGATATGATAGCGGAGAGGTCGACAGGGAAAGCGTCGGCTCCCGGGAGCTCTTCCATACGGTTACTCATTTCCCTTAGAGCCTGAGCCCAACGGGAAGTGGAGTCAGCAAGGAGCAAGCACCTCAGACCCATCGCCCTGTAGTACTCGCAGATAGTCATTGCGGTGTAGACTGAAGCCTCCCTCGCTGCGACAGGCATGTTGGAAGTGTTGCAGATGATGGTCGTCCTTTCCATGAGGTGACGTCCAGTATGGGGGTCGATCAGCTCAGGGAATTCGGTGAAGATCTCAACGACCTCGTTGGCACGTTCACCGCAGGCCGCCATTACGATCACGTCGGCTTCACCCTGCTTTGCGATAGCGTGCTGGAGGACTGTCTTTCCGCATCCGAAAGGTCCGGGGATGAATCCTGTTCCGCCTTCTGCGATGGGGTTGAACGAGTCGATTACCCTGACGCCGGTCTCCATGATCTTGTCGGGACGGGGCTTTTCCTTGTATGCCTTGATAGCGACTTTTACAGGCCACTTCTGGGTCATGGTTACAGGAACCTCCTCTCCTTCTTCATTGACCAGGACGGCGACAGTGGTGTCCACATTGTACTGACCGGCCTCAATGACGCTCTTGACGGTGTATTCTCCCTTGAATGAGAAAGGAACCATGATCTTGTGAGGAAGCCATCCTTCCATCACTTCACCCAGCCAGTCGGCGGCGATGACCTTGTCTCCCGGTTGTGCTATGGGTTTGAAATCCCACAGCTTCTCACGGTCGAGAGGGTCGGTGTATTCACCTCTCTTGAGGAATACCCCCTGCATGGAGGTCAAGTCATTCTGGAGTCCGTCATACACTCCTTCCAGAAGACCGGGGCCGAGGGTGATCTCAAGCATCTTTCCCTCGAATTCAACGGGATCCCCGTTCTTGAGTCCACGGGTGCTCTCGAACACCTGCACAGAGACGTTCTTTCCCGTAACCTTGATCACCTCGGCCATGAGGGGAGTCCCTTCGAGGGAGATGTAGCAGAGTTCATTCTCGGCTACAGGACCGTCGACCTGGACTGTTACAAGGTTCGATACGATACCCGTGACAATACCTTTTGTCTTTGCCATATGTTGTTATGTTTTTGTTTCTTCTCTTTTGTTGTCCGTGGGGAAACGGGTCAGCTGTTGAATTCCACTCCCTTGAAGGTGCCCCTGACCTCGGATACCAGGGTGCGGAACATCTCCCGTCCCTTGGCGTCGTCAAGTTTGAGCCACCTGTCTACGATGTGCATCTTGGACAGGAAACCCAGAACGGCGTCGATGTTGAAATAGTCGAACGTGTTCAGAAGGTTTATCTTGTCCCACATCAGGTCGTCAAGCCCTCTCTCCCTTCCGAGGATGTCGTTCTGCGAAAGGACTGATTCGATTTTCTGGGATTCTTCCACTTCGGGAGCCTGCATGAAGATGTCGGTGCCGGCGGGACGTCCGAGCGCCTTGTTGAGGAAGGCGACTTTCGAGTTACGGACGGCGAGGTCGAATGTGAAATATTCCCTTATGAACCTGTTGCTGCAGGATAGGGCTTTGTCGTAGAATGTCTTGTCAAGCTTCCCGTCATCGAATCCCTCATAGAGCAAATTCACGAGCCCCTTGTCAGCGTCAGAGCACTGTGAAAGTATCCACTCCTTGATCTGTTCGGGATCAAGGTTCTCGGACGCTTTCACGTCTGTCGTGATGACGGGGAGTGAAGCTATGATATATTCGTAATTGTCCATGGGAAGAGAGGATTATTCACCGAACAGGAGTTTCTTGGTGGCGGGCCTCAGGTATTCTGAGATGAGGCTGTTGAATGTGTCGTCGGTCATGCTGACGAAATAGCTTCCGTCCTTGGGGCCGATGTTGAAACCGCCGGCGATCTTCTTGGAGAATTTGGCGTCGATGCCCTTTCCGATGACCTTGGCCAGTTCGTTCTTGACGAAAGGCTCGAGACCTTCTTTGAGGCTCTCAGGGAGAACAAGGCTGATGTCGGTGGCCTGCTCTGAACTGAAGTTCTTGGCTACGGCCGTAATGATTCCTTTCAGGAATTCAGGGTTGGCGACAGCCTCCTTGACGGGTGAATCCACCACTTTACCGATGACGAGGTTCTCGATGTCCTTCCTTGTGCTCTGGAGAGCCTGGGATGAAGCCATCTTGAGGTCACCCTCGATCTTGGTCTGGTAATCGGCAGCGTCTTTCTTGGCTTTTACCAGGATTCCTTCCGCCTGGGCTTTCGCCTCGGAGATGATCTGGGCTGCGGTCTCCTGAGCCTTATGGATTATGGCCTCAGCCTCTTGTTTACCTTTGGACAGACCTTCATTGTAGAGCTTGTCTGTCAGTTCCTGCAATTTGTCCATGGTTTATTCAGTGTTGTTTGATTATCGGTGTGTGGTGTGGAGCGGACGGGTTCACTTTACCCCGTACACGTAATATCCCTCCCTAATCGTACAAGATAGTGATTTTTCGGAACAAAAGTGCAGAAAAAAGCAATTTCTTTATTGAAAAAAAATGAACTGATGAATAATATATTGGGTTATACTAAGTTGCATTATTCATAGTTTTCTGTCAAAAATATGAGTCCGGCAGATTTCCTGTGGTTGACATCATGAAGGCATAAAAACAAAAGGACCGGCCATTCCACATTGTGGCGATTGACCGGTCTTTCTTGAATTGTATCTGACGGATAGACGTATTTATGCTTTTTCGAGCCGTCAGTTCTGTATGAGTACTTTGACTGGACCGAGCAGCCCTGCTGGTGACAGGGGAGATTCCGCACTGTAGAAGGCGGCGGGAGTGAAGGTGATTTTCTCAGTGGCGTCGCTCTGGGCGTCACC
>JAEEGL017179772.1_pt1 | contig 109629 bp, 87 predicted proteins | sample 9134231 | NCBI WGS metagenome assembly JAEEGL01 (sample SAMN16246548, study PRJNA631951) | gut metagenome | biome: gut microbiome; feature: rumen; material: fiber-attached | host: Bos | place: Iran: Karaj | collected 2018-10
CAGCAGCAGTCGCTGATGCTTTCTAGGATCAAGGCTTTGGCTAGCGGAAACGAATATCAGGCTGCAATGGAGCAGTCTGATAGTGCAGTCAACGCTGTCAACGACCAGTCCGATGAATAATTAAGACATTCCGGTAAAATTGCTACTAGTAGCAACCTACGAGCCATTCTATATTATGTTTTCATTTATCACTGCCGGTGACGTTCTCACCGGCTTTCTTTTCCAGAAAGACACATCATAAAAAGAGTCCCCGTGAATCACACGAGGACTCCTGTATTTAACCCCATGAAATCGAAAGAATCCACATTATAACAATCCCGGCAAGTATAATTCCGAAAGTGATTGCAAGTCCAGCGAATACAATGCACAGGAAAGCTGCAAGTAATCCGAATAATGCACCGATACCCGCGTTTGCAGCAATCAACAAACCGCCAGACACTAGGCATCTCCAAACACCGCCTTGAGTAAGCAGTACGACAAGCTGGGCGATAAAGGATAGTCCAATCACAACGAGTAAAATCCAGTTAAGCACTTTTGCGTTTTCTGCAAAGGATTCCGGCTTGAACTCGGCATAAAAAATATTTATAACCGCTGCGATACCAATCAAAAAAGCGGGAACCAGCCGGGCTTTCATCGTCATTGGTTTGACGGTATCAGGATCGTAAATATGTCCAAGCGGAAGTTGAGAGAAAAGAAAGATCAGCGGCTTTGAAAAAAGGATTTCACACAAAAGCGCAGCCAAACCAAATATAAATAAGAAGGGATCAGAATCAACGCCGTTAGTCAAAAAACGATAAAATCCGTTGATAATGGTACTATCTGAGATTTGGAATCGTTCCGGCTCTATCGGAGCTGGCGTTTTGCTTACGGTATACGCAAATAGAACGATTACCGCTATGCACAGCAAGCAGCAAATTCCAGCACCTATTGATTTTGCGACATGTTTAGCATCATGCATGGTTTCAATTCCTTTCTTTCAGAATATGAAAAAATCCTTTGAAGCCAAGTGGTTCAAAGGATGCAAAAAATTTTTCAATTTTCTATTGACAAGCACCACAAATGGTGCTATAATAGATACAGTGCTAATAAAGCAATCCCACGGGGCGCAGACGAATTGGCGTTCGGCTACACCCCATAATCAGAATGGTGATACAGACACCGACTGACTTAGTGAGACTGGCTATAGCGTGTTTCCATTATAACACGATTTAATAGTATTGTCAAGCCCTTTCAGTTCGATGTTTGCAGCGTCCGGACTGATTGGGCTTGCTTTATACCCTAGCACGTTATACCGCTATGTTTTGACGGACAAACGGTATAAGGCACATTGACAACGGAATATATTTTGATTGATAGTTTTTCGATGTAGTCCATGCTGCTGTCATAGGGGTGTCCAGTAGGAACGTACCTATGAGGTGGCAATCCGCGATGACATAGCAGAAAACCTACGAGCGATGCTGCAAAGAGCTACAGAGCGATAAACCGTATCTGACACGCAAGTGGCTATCAATCAAAATTCACCTTTTGGTGATTGCTGAATTCGCAAAACACAAAAACAGGCTACCGGGAATAACCCGATAACCCATTCCCGTGTGAGTTGGTTGGGGTGGAAGGATTTGAACCCTCGAAATAACGGAGTCAGAGTCCGCTGCCTTACCGCTTGGCGACACCCCAGTGTTTCGTCCTCTCGCTGACGACTTGTTTATTATAGCATAAATTCAGACGTTTGTAAAGCCCTTTTTTCGAATTCTCTGAATTTTTTTGCTTTTCACAAAAAATGCTTGATTTTTTCGTGCAAATTTGCTATAATGTTGTTATGGGAATACAAGAAGGGTATTCTCATAAGCAGAGAGGATGCCTCAGCAGGCAGCGGCGGTTCAGCGTGAGATCCGCCTGCGGACTGCCTGCGCATCCCAAGACCGGCATAAAGGAAATGAGAGAATGAAGAAGCTGTATTTTATCACAAATCTCCGATCCGGAAAAAATGCCATGCGCGGAAAGCTCGCTGCCGTCATTGATATTTTTACGGCAGCAGGCTATGAGGTCACTGTTCGCACGACGCAGGGGCGCCGTGATGCAACGGCTGCTGCGGAATATGCCTGCCTGGTCGGCGGGTATGATCTGATCGTCTGCTCCGGCGGCGACGGGACGCTCAATGAGGTGGTGCAGGGACTGATGCACAGCCAGAAGCCGCTCCCGATCGGATATATTCCCTGCGGTTCGACCAATGACTTTGGCAGATCGCTCAAAATTCCGACGGACATTGAAGAAGCTGCCCGTCAGATTGTGAACGGTCATCCGTTCCGCTGTGACATCGGACGGTTTAATTCATGTAATTTTCTTTATGTTGCAGCCTTCGGCGCATTTACCGAGACTGTTTACGAAACGCCGCAGAATGTCAAGAATGTCATCGGCCACATGGCATATCTGCTGCACGGACTGACCCGGATCCCTTCCATCCGCGCGCTGCATATGAAGATCGAGTATGACGGCAAGGTTGCGGAGGATGATTACCTCTTCGGCATGGTCAGCAATACTGCATCTGTGGGCGGTATGCTGAAGCTGAACAATTTCCGTCTGGATGACGGAATGTTTGAGGTCATGCTGATCCGCAAGCCGCCGAACGTGATGCAGCTGAACAAGATCATCACGCAGCTGATGGATATCAACATGGATATCGACGAGGAATATGTTTCTTATTTCCGTGCAAGTCATCTGCGGTTTATCTCCAATGAGGAGATCCCGTGGACGCTGGACGGCGAATACGGCGGTGCCTCGTGCGATACCGATATCGGGATCTGCCATCACGCAGTTACATTCTGGGTCAGTGACGATGCGCCGTATCATGATGATGAAATCAGGAGGCTGTTTACAGAGGAACAGGAGGAGGCACCTCATTTTGAAAAGGAGGAATGAGCACCCCCGTTTCCGGTGCTCATCAACACTATGCGACTCTTTCTTATTGACTATGAAAATGTCAACTCGGCCGGTCTGCACGGAATCGGGCAGGCAGAACAGGATGACCGGTTCATCCTGTTTTACAGCCGGGAGGCGAACACGCTGTCCTTCGAGATCATGGACGAGATGCTCGGCGCCAATATCATGCCGGAGCGTGTCTGTCTGGAGCACAGCGGCAAAAACGCGCTGGATTTCCAGCTTGTGACATTCCTTGGTTATCTGATCGCAAAGGAAAAGGCAGATACTTATTACATTATCAGCAAGGATTCAGGCTTTCAGTCTGCAATTCTATTCTGCCAGTCTTATTTCGGCGTCAAAGTGTATCTGAAGCCGTCCATTAAGGCAGCGATCGGTGCAAATTCCAGGAAGGCAAAGAAAAAAGAGTTACAGCAGGAGCCTGCTGTAACTGTTATGAAGCCGGCAAAAGCGCAGCCTGTACTGAAAAAGGCAAGAAAGGCGGACGCGCAGCCGGCGCAGAAGAAAAAGGGCAAGACCGCTTCGGTCAGTCTGCGGAAGAAAGCGACTGTGATTCAGGTGCAGCCCGTCAGCGGTCCGGTGTATGCACCGCCGCAGGAAGATTCAGTGCCGATTGATCTTGAAACTGTCCTCACGCTGGTACAGCCTGCGGTCAACATCGACACTGCAACGGAGATCCTGCACTGCTTGCAGGAGAGCCACAGCAAAACAGAGTTTCATAATGCGTTACAGCAGCATTTTGACAATGACAATGTCAAGCAGTATTATCACTGCATGAAGCCTTGTTTTATTACTTTTGTAGAATAACAGACAAAGCAAAACCGTGTTCAGTCCGCACGGTAAGGCAGCGCCCGCCTGGATTCCGATTTCAGGCGGCGCTGCCTTTTTTGTTCTGACTGCAACAAATTTGGCTGTAAGGAGGCGTTGCTGCCTTCTTCTTTATCCTATGCAGCAAAGATGATATCTTTTCTTCTCTTCTCCCATTGCACTTTCCGGTAAAATATGCTATAATATCAATACAGCGAATCGCTGGAAAAGAGAAACGCATTCTGCGAAAGAGGTTACAGATGAATCAACAAAAAAAGGTCATTGCCGGCGGGCTGGCCGTCTGTATCGGTGCGGCTGCGGTGCCGCAGCTGTCCGGGCAGGCATCAGCGGTGTATCTTCCGCTGAACCGCAACCGGACGGATGCCGTGTACTCTGACCTGCAAAGCACGGCGTATGCGTCCTGTAATGATGTGTACTACGATGCGTGGAACGGTTCGGTCGGCAGTTATCTCGCCTACGATCTTTCCGGCATCCCGGCGGAGCAGCGTGCTGTCATCAATCTTGCGTGGTATTCCGGTGCATGGAATAATTATGACTATACCGTGCTGAACGAGTCGCCCGGTGCATCCTTGTCATCCTATCGCATCAGCGTCAATGCGGCTGCGGGCGGCAGTTATCCCGAATCCGGATGGGAAGAGATTATCACCGTTTCGGATTATACCGCACATTCCGGAGAGAACAGCTTTCCGTTTGCGGGGTACAACTGGGTGCGGATTGAGGTGCTCGGTGTACAGAACGGCTGCAACAACGTCAGTCTGAATGTGGATATTCATTCTGTCATGAACGGCCTTGTTGACAGCTGGATGTTTTACGGCGACAGCATTACGGCCTGCGGTATGGTGACGTTTTCTGCCGGGGACGGCAATTTTGCGGACTTTTTGCATGAGCTGGATCCGCGCTTTTATCCGGCACAGGAGAACGGCGGCATCGGCGGCGTGCTCAGTACACACGGCAAGGCCAATATCGACCGCTGGTTAAAACAGTTTCCGGGGCAGTATGTGAGCATTGCCTACGGCACGAACGACTGCTGGGGCGATCAAACCGGTGCGGAGCAGTATTATGAGAATCTGGTGTACATGATCCGTGCGATTCAGGCGGCGGGCAAAACCGCAGTTCTGCCGAAGATTCCGTTTTCTCTGGAAAAGGGAATCTCTGAGCATGTTGAACGCTATAATGAAAAGGTGGATCAGATATACGCGGAATATCCGGATGTGATTCCCGGACCGGATTTCTATGCCTGGTTCAAAGCGAATCCGGATATGCTGAGCGGCGACGGCGTTCACCCGAGCGATGCAGGCTATAATGCCATGCGGAAAATCTGGGCGGAAACAGTGCTGGAAGCCGTCTATCAGAAGCGCGGTACGGAACAGCCTTCCGGCGTTCAGCGCGGCGACGTCAACGCGGACGGCGATGTCGGTATTGCGGATGCCGTGCTGCTGACGAAATATCTTGCGCGGACGGAAACAAAGCTGCCGGAATGGCGCGCAGCGGATCTGAATGAAGACAGCACGCTGGATGCGTCTGATCTTTCGCTGTTGAAGCAAAGGCTTATAACCGGCAGCATCAATCCAAATGAGAAACAGAAGTGAGGATCATATGAAACGGAAATTGATGATATTCCCGCTGTTGATTTGCGGCGCAATGCTGTTGAACGGCTGCGGAAATCCAGAAAACAGCAATTCAGAGTCTGAGATGATTTACGTGAAAAGCGTTTCGCTCTATGACACGATTGTGGATATTTACGCCGATCCGGATGCCTATATCGGAAAAAGCTATCACATGGTCGGAACGCTGTATCCTTCGGAAGAGGACAACGGCGATAAGTTTTATTCCATTTATGCAAAACCGCAGAGCGGGGGAGAGGGAACCGGTCTTGAACTGGACTGGAATGATTATAACGGCTTTTCGGATTATGATAAGGTCGCTGTCGAAGGAACCATTGAAAAGCAGAAGCGTGTTCAACACGGCGTCAGAAATGATTATCTCGTTCTGAAGGTCAGCATGCTGGAAAAGCGCGACTGACACGAATCCGGTGTTGACAAAACTGCGTTTTTCTGGTAAAATATTCTTATACAGCAATCACTGTAAAGCATAAAAGAAAAGAGGAATCATTATGGAATATCAGCCTTTTCAGGCATCTATGCTGGCGCTCGGACAGGCACCGTCCGTCATCCGTGAAACCTTTGAATACGGCCTGCGCCGTTCCAAGGAGATCGGCAGGGAGAATGTATTTGATTTCAGCCTCGGCAATCCGAGCGTTCCGGCGCCGGAGTCTGTTCACGCTTCGATCCGCCGTCTGATGGATGAGGTCGATTCTGTGCAGCTGCACGGCTATACCTCCGCAATCGGCGCGGAAGGTACCCGTCAGGCGATTGCTGACCGGATCAATGCGCAGTTTGCGACCAAAATCTCCGCAAGCGATATTTACATGACCTGCGGTGCGGCGGCTTCTCTGACGGTCACGCTCCACGCAATTTTGTGCCCGGGCGACACCTGCATGACCTTTGCGCCGTTTTTCCCGGAGTACCGCGTATTCGTTGAGGCTGCGAACGCCAAGCTGACGGTCGTGCCTGCTGACCTCGATAGCTTCCAGATGAATCTGGAGGCATTTGAGCAGCTCATTACGCCGGAAACCAAGGCTGTGATTATCAATACGCCGAACAATCCGACCGGTGTTGTTTACACGGAGGAGAATCTCCGAAAGTTCTGTGATATTCTCCGCGCAAAGGAAGCGGAGTACGGCCACACGATCTATCTGCTGGCAGACGAGCCGTACCGCGAGCTGGTCTACGATGATACGACAAAAGTGCCTTATCTGCCGGATCTGTATGACGACACCTTTGTGTGCTATTCATACAGCAAGTCGCTGTCTTTGCCGGGTGAGCGTATCGGTTACATCGTTGTTTCCCCGAAGATGAAGGACAATCGACTTGTGTATGCGGCAGTCTGCGGCTCCGGCCGGGCGCTCGGCTTTGTCTGCGCGCCGAGCCTTGCGCAGCGCGTTGTTGCTGAGAATGTAGCGGAAACCTCGGATCTCTCGATCTATCAGAGAAACCGTGATCTGCTGTATAAGTCGCTGACGGAATACGGCTACCGCTGCATTTATCCGGACGGCGCATTCTATCTGTGGGTTCAGGCGCTTGAGCCGGATGCAAACGCATTCTGCCAGAAGGCGCGTGATTACGAGCTGCTGCTTGTCCCGTCGGATTCATTCGGCTGCAAGGGCTTCATCCGCATTGCGTATTGCGTCACAACGGAAATGATTGAGCGCAGCCTGCCTGCGTTCAAGAAGCTGGCGCAGGCTTACGGCAAATAATTCTGCGCGCTGTATCTCAAAACAAATCCCGGAAACGATCTGTGATGACCGTTTCCGGGATTCTTTTCTGTTCTGCGTATCATTGCAGTTATTTGATATTGGCAACAATCTGCATGACAAATTCCGCTGCACAAGCGATAAAAAGCGCGATAAAGCCGTAATTCAGAACAGCGACGGAAAACCGCTTTTTCTTCGGGACCTCTTCCTCCGCCAGTTTGAGCACGATGCGTTTGCGGAATACGATGAACAGGATCAGACCTGTCAGCGCAAGTGCGTAATTGCAGAGGATGAGCATAACAAACGGAATAAATTTGCTGATATTGTTAAGCATCAAAGAATAATTCTGATTGATAAGCAGTTCTTTGATGGTGTTTTGGTCGATTCTGCGCAGCAGGATCATCGGCATGGCACTGCCCCAGAAATTGATCATAAAATGCATGGCGATGGTATGGATGACTTTGCCGGTGCGAATGTATACCCACGCGAACAGAAGTCCGAGTCCGGCTGCATAGAAGAACTGTGTGAAATTGCCGTGGAACAAACCGAACATGATCCCGGAAATCAGAATTGCGGGCAGCTCGCCGTACTTGCGGACACGGTCAATCAGTATTTTCCGGAAGATCATCTCCTCAACGACCGGTGCGCAGAATACTGCTGCAAAAACCATAACCAACGCACTGTTCCCGAACAGTGCCTCCGTCAGTGCTGTGGAGTCAGTCCGGATCCCGAGCACCAGTGTAAGAATCAGATTGACTATCACACCAATCAGATTTCCGGCAATCGCAATGCATTCACAGCAGGGGAATGTCAGCAGAATCTGACCGATATTCATGCGATGCTGTTCCGGCGGCGATGCCGGTATTTTTTTAGAGATAACCAGGTAAATCGGAAACGCAATCAGGTACATCGGTGCAAAGTTGACGAGTGCAGTCACATATGCAGGCGCATCTTTGGGAATCAGCATTTTCAGTCCGAGCTGGAGTGCAACTGTGATTGCCCAGAAGATTGTGATGTTCAGCAGTGCATGTGCATAGGTTCTCCGCGCTTCGGGAACCCGTTCGTCAGTCGGTTCTGCCGGTTGAATGTCTGTCTGTCGGATATTTTGATCCATGATGAAAAAACCTCCTGTATGGATAAGAAGCAGCGGCAAAAGCTGTCGCTGCTTCTTATATAGATGTTATTATTTTTTGCTGTCGAGAATGATGCCGCCTGTACGCGGATCGATGCCGCGGGAACGGAGCTGCTTTTCAAACTCCTTGTTGATCTTGTCAACCTTCTTGCGGCGCTTGGCCTCAGCTGCGGAAACCGGGCCGCCCATTGCCTCAAGCGTCGGCATCGGGGCAGGCTGTGCGGAGGCCGGGGTCTTCTTCTTGGACTTTTTCTCCGGAATCTTGTACTCCGTGTAATTGATCGGCTTGCCGGAATCCTGCTTCTGCTTTCTGACAGCAGGCGTTTCAATACCCATGGAAGCCATCAGCTCATCCATATCCAGCACCGGCCCGTTGTTCTGAATCGCATGATTCATCATCGCGCTTGCCTCAGCAGCAGGATTATATTTCGGCTGCTCAGGCGGTGCGCTGTAAACCGGCTCGGTAATCGGAATCGGGTTGCCAAGTGCATCGAAGTTCTGGAATACCTGGCGGCCGTCGGCGCTGTAACCGACAAACAGCGGCGTCGGCGTTTTCGGGTCGCGGGCGGGCATTCTGGAGGGAGCCGTAAACAGAGCGTTGTGAACCGGCTGCTGCTGAACCTGCGGCTGCATAAACGGAACGGCAGGCTGCTGTGATACAGGCGGTACCGGCATCTGCGGAACAGGCGGCGCAGGCGGAACGGGCGGCAGATCCAGCGACGGGACTGCTGCATTGGCGAAGCCTGCGGTCGGAACATTCGTCAGCTCCGGAATTGTATCGACAGTCGGAGAAACCGGCTGGCTGAGCTGCGGAGCGCCGGAACCGGAAGGCATCAGCAGAAGATCGTTCAGGCTGTCCTCCACGCTTGCTGACGGCTGGACATCCGGAACCGGTGTCAGATCAACAGGCTTTTCGGGCTTGGCGAACGCATTGGCTGCGAGCGTTCTGAGCTCGTCGATTTCAGCATCGACGGACGGAATTTCCTCAACAGCAGGCTGTGCAGCAGGCGCGGAAGGCTGCCCGCCGGAGAACTGTGCAAGGATATCCTCCGGGGAATTCATAACGGAAGCAACTGCGCTGCTGGGTGTCGGCATTGCAAATTGTGCAAGAATATCATTCTGTGCCGGAGCGGCAGGTGCGGAAGGTGCAGCCGGAGCGGACGGCAGTGCAAACTGCGCGAACACATCGTTGATCGGCTTCGGCGCTGCGGGCTGCGGTGCCGGTGCGGAAGGCTGTGCCGGAATTGCAAACTGTGCAAGTACGTCATTAGCAGGAACCGGAGCTGCGGGCTGCGGTGCAGCAGGTGCAGACTGCGGGCCCGGTACTGCAAACTGCGACAGCACATCATTGGCCGGTGCAGTGCGCGGCATCATGCCCGGGATCGAGGTCGGAACATTGAACTGCGAAAGTGCGTCCTCAGCGGTAGCGGCAGCCGGAGCAGTCGGTGCGACGTTCGGTGCCGGAATGCTGATCGGCGCAGGCGGCGGAGGCGGAGGCGTGTCAATCGGCTGCTGCTGCTGCGCCATGGACTTGCGCATGGAAGGCGGGATATAGCCGCCGCCGTTCTGCTGTTCCTGTGCAGGTGCCTGAACAGGGGGCGGAGCGACCGGACGATGCTTGGAGTTTGCGCGCTCACGCTTCAGCATGCGCTGCTCTTCCTTCAGCTGTGCCGCCATCTCCTTGTTGGATTCACGGATCAGGTGCTTTGCAATCACCGTTTTGCACTTCTCACAGGTGATCTGCATGACGTCGGTCATTTCACCGATCGTCGGGAAATTTTTCAGATTCTCAGGTCTGGTATAGTAGATCCCGCACGGTGTACGCTTCTGGTTTTCGGAAGCGTGAATCACTTTCGGATTGGATCTGCTATCAGAAATCAAGACAACATGCATGTTACCGATACCTCCGGGTGGTGGTTATTTTTCTACGTATCCCATTATACTACAATTCGAGAAAAAAATCAACACTTTTGCGAAGAAAGATGAATTTTTGTCTAAGTTTTTGTGCATTACAGAGGAAATGCTATCGTTTTTTGGTGCCTCTGACAGTTTTTTGTCAAAAGTGGCCGGATCCTGAACGGAAATCAGGATCCGGCGAATTTTAATCATATCAATTCACTTTTGCAGCAAGACAAAACGTGCAGAAAATCGGGCATATGAAGGATGCCGCTTTCCGCCAGCGCCGTCGGCAGAACGAGGATAACAAGCACCAGCAGAAGTGCGCGCTGCGGCGTTTTGCTCAGCCGGCTGACGAGCATGATCATGCCGCAGAGGAGCAATGCGGAAAGGTAACGCTGAATCATCAGCAGGATGATGCAGCCGCGCAGGCTGATGCGGAACGGAATATCCCGGAACACAGCCAGATTCCGCATATCTGCATTCAGATGCGTAAAGCCCAGATCCGTTTGCAGCCGAAGCAGGAAGATGCCGTGGCAGACAAGGACGGCCGCTGCTGTCAGGATACAGCACCAGAGAATCTGCGCGCCGAGCTTTGCGCCCCTGCCTTTTTTGGTGCTGCGCAGAAGCAGCCTTGTGTCGTAGCGGTTATCATATGCGCCGATGCCGTAGAACGAGAAGATCAGAAAGAGCAGCAGCAGCATACAGCAGCGCCGTTCCGCGGCACTCTCCTCAATCATTTTCGTGTACGGATCATCGTCAATCAGATATGCAGTGAACCCGTGCTCCTGCGCAAATTCCTTTGTTGTGACCATGGTTTCCAGGAAGTTTTCGTAACGCTCCAGATATACCCAGTCAAAATAAATGTGTGTCCGCAGCATATCTTTCATGTCTTCTGATGCTTCGTTGGCCATACACAGACGGAAGGACTGTCCGTCCCGCTCCAGTTTGTCTTCCTCGCCGATTTTCAGCTTTTCTGCTTTCGTGATGTTTTCCTGCGTGATCACGCCGGAGTATTTCGTATAGAATTTCTGCGTATCGGCCGGCTGTGCAAAGAATCTTGTATCCTTCCAGAGGGAAACGCCAAACACGGCGCAGACTGCAATCGTGAGAAGCGCGCGTTCTGCAATCAGCAGCTTCCAGCCCTCAAAGCCAAACAGCGAATATACCGGAAGATGCCGGTTCAGCTTTTTCACGATTCTGTCCTTGACTGTTTCCAGCTGCTGTCCGACACGACCGGGACGCAGATAACCGATGAGCAGAACCGTCAGCAGAATGAGCACCATCAGTGCCAGAATGAGCGCCAGGATGATATCTGTCAGGATTCCGGAGGGATGTCCGAACCAGTTGAGATTGCAGTATTGTGTAAAGTAGATATCAGATTCCAGCGCCGAAGCGAGATTGACAAATTTCAGGATGTTGGCAGCAGAGGTCGGAACAATGGCGGTGCTGAACAGATACTGGATTCCGAGCAGCGGAATTGCGATGCCCCAGCCAAGAAACGAATAAAAACGGCTGAACAGAATCCAGACGGTCAGTGCGATGACTGTCAGTGCGGCAATTTTCATCAGACAGCACCCTGCAAAGTATCCGCCGACCGTGATGCGTGCTGTGCAGGACTGGAAATCCGGCACGGACTGAATGGCGCGCTGCAATCCGGGATTTCCGAAGAATCTGCCCGCATACAGGATGTTGCCGCCGTAGAGCAGCAGGACATCTGCGCTATTCAGCAGCGCAATCGCAAGAATGCGCATACAGCAGAGCGGTACGCGTCCGCGTTTCGTCGTTCTGGTCAGTGCGCCGATTGCCGTATCAGAATCTCCGGAGAGCTCCAGCACAAGCAGCAGCGGCGCAATCAGCAGCAGCAGATCCGTCACGCGGTAATCCATCACTGCGCGGATGCCGCGGTTTTCTCCCTTTGTCAGCTTTACGTCGTGCAGCTTTTTGTAATCCTTTGCGGTCTTTTCAAGGCTTCGCGTTACAAAGCTGCTGTTTTTGGACAGCTTGCCGAGCACACTTTGCCGGACAGACTGTTCCTCGACGTAGGTGAGATACTCATAGTATCCGGTTGTCAGATACGTCTGCTCCGCTTCCTCTGCCTGCTTCTCATAGTCGGCAGGCCGCTGGAGCAGAAACTCCGCCTGATATACGTCGCTTGCTGCCTGCTCCTCTTTTGCGGTCCGGCAATATCCGGAGAACAGTGCAAGATTGATGACTGTGAGCATCAGGAGTGTAATCAGCTGCCGCGGACTGCAAAGCAATCTTCTCAGTTCAGCCATAGTCACGATCTCCCTTGAGATACAGATGACAGACGTCCTCCAGTGTGATCAGGTCATGCACTGGCCGGAAGCCGTCCGGCAGCGGGTCAGCAGCGATGCGCAGCACAAAGCTCTCGCGGTACTGTGCAATCTCGCCGTTCGGATACTCCTTTTGCAGCGCACGGATTTCATCGTAAGTGCCGGTGAATTCCCCGATCTTTCCGTCAGCGTTTGCAATCATTCCGGCAGGCGTGTCAAAGGCGATCACCTTGCCCTTCCGCATCAGCAGTACATTCTGTGCAATACAGGCGATATCGCTGACAACATGCGTGGCCAGCAACACGATGCGATCTCTTGCGAGCTCTGCAATATCATTGCGGATCCGGATGCGCTCCTCCGGGTCAAGACCGGCTGTCGGCTCATCGAGGATCAGCACCTGCGGTTTGCCGAGCATACTCGATGCCAGCAGCACGCGCTGCCGCATGCCGCCGGAAAACGTGCCGATTTTTTTGTGCGCGGCGTCAGAGAGATTGACCGCCTCCAGCATCTGCTCGGTCTGCTCCCTGATGTCCTTTCGCTTCATCCCTTTCAGCGTTCCCATGTAGTACAGAAACCTTCTGGCGGTGAAATCGTCGTAAACGCCCTGAAGCTGGGGGGTGTACCCGACCAGCTCGCGCCATTTGTATCCCATTTTCAGGATTTCGGTACCGTTCCATAAAATCTCGCCGCCGGAGCGCTTCATATAATCGGTCATCAGCTTCATCAGCGTCGATTTTCCCGCGCCGTTTGCACCGAGCAGTCCCGTGACGCCCGGCTCCAGCGTAAAACTGACCTGATCCAGCGCACGGAAATCCCCGTAGAGCTTTGTCAGATTCCTGATTTCAAGTTTATTCGGCATGCTGATTCACTTCTCCTTATAGAGAATAATATGTTGTCCCGGCTTCAAGAATCTCCATGCGCAGGCGTTCGTGTCCGCGCCGGAGCTGTGTACTGACTGTACTTTCCTTTTTTCCTGTCATTTCAGCGATCTCCCTGATCGTATAGCCCTCACAGTCGTGCAGATATACGACTGTGCTGTATGGCGCCGGCAGCGCGCGGATCATGTCAATGATCTCACGGACGCCGTCCGGCTGACCGGCTAATTCAGCTTCATTTACATCGTCCAGACTGATATGCATTCGGTAACGGATGCTTTTCCGCAGATTTTTGCAGCGATTGATCACAGCGCGCAGAATGAACGCCTTTAAGTGCTCATCGTTTTTGAAAATCCGCGGTTCTCTGTGCAGAGCGAAGAACACCTCCTGCGTCATGTCCTCTGCATCAGCGAGGTTGCCGAGGCAGCAGAATGCAGTCCGCAGCGCTGTGTCGCCGTATTTCTGAAATGCATACAGTGCGATGTTTTCACATTGCATATCCTGCATATCAATCACCGTTTGCGGAATCGGAAGAATAGACGATCTCATACACGGGATTCTTATTGGTTGCCAGCTCCCGGACGGATGCACATCTGAGCGAGAAATCTCCGCTGATTCCGAAGCTGCATTCAAAATCATCCACGTGGATGTTTTGAACATCCAGCAGATAGAGCTTGTCGCGGTACACGCAGACCGGGAGCGCAGCGCTCGCACCGTCAAGCGAGTCAATACTCGTATCCGTATTGTCGATATAGTCCGTATAGCTGATGCCGCCTTCCAGGATATTCAGAACATTGAAGTCGTGATCGAGAACGAATGTCGCGGTGATCTCACTTTCCTTATCGTCCGTCTGAACACCGTATGTTCTGTTGAGATAGGATTTCGGGTATCCGCTTGTAATAATATACTGATCTGTGAGGATGGTGTCGTTGACAAGCTGATATTCCGAACCGTCAAATTCGTAATCCTGCGAGAAAGCCGGCACGGATACGCTCTTTTCACCGGTATCAAGATCATAGATATAGGTGTTGATGACGGTTCTGCTGTTGACCGTGCGCTGCTCCTTGCACATGATTTTGTGCTGTGTGAGCGGAAACGCGACGACATCGCTTCTCAGGACGGTTTCCTCCTTGCCGGTCAGCAAAGAAAAACGGTTCAGTGCGCCCTGGGAACCGGACCAGTCGATGCCGATGCGGCTGAAATAGATGTAATCGCCAACCGGTGTCAGATAGGACGGAGAGGCGTTGATCTGGTTGATGTCTTCTCTGGGCATTCCGTTGAACAGGCAGACTGTTTTTCCGGTTGCGAGCTCATAACCCCAGAGCTGCCAGCCGCCGTTTACGAACACGGTGCTGACATTGGCAAGCTCATTCTCAAGGCTTTCGCCGGAGTTCTGGAGCTGTACGACACACCAGAGATACCCGCGGTGATAAAAGCAGTTGCTGACGCCCTTTCCGTTTCCGAAATCGTGCAGTTCCTCGATCTTCGTGCCGTCCGGGGAATAGCGGATCAGAACCTGTCTGCACTCCTCCGGCGGAATATATTTAATAGTGGATGTTTTGTTACTGTGATTGCTGTCCTCGTCCGTATAACCGCTGAGATCAAAATCACATTCATTCATGTTGCGGTGCTCCGGATGCAGGAACTTGGTCGTCATGGAATAGAGATACCCGTCGTAATATTCCAGATGCGACGGCGCATATACGTCTGTTGAAGCTGTGCAGTACTCGCTGCCGTCATGCTTGCAGTTCGCGCGTGCGCACACCGGAACGGCCTGTCCGGATTCGTTGTCCTTATACATCAGGATATAGCGCTTTTTCCCGGTGCTGTGGTCGCGTTCCTCTTTATAATAGAAACAGCCGGAATCTGTCACTGTAAAATTGACGGAGGGGTTTCTCCAGACGCTGTTTCCGCCGTAATATACCTGATGCAGGTAATTGACGTCTGTACTGTAATTGTAAAAGTCACATTCCTCGTCTGTGAGATTCAGCTTGGTGCCGTTGTCCCATGTAATCTCCTGCTTTTTGTTGTGATGCTTTGCAGCATAGCCGGCGACAGCCGCAATCGCGCCGCCTGTTGCGAGAATGGCTGCTGCAAGGCCGACCAGCAGAAACCGCCTTGTCCTGATCTGCTTCATTTCAAATGCCTCCGTTCGTTTGACTGTTTCATGTGTGACCTCTACGGTGTGCGCCTGTGTTTGTTCCGGCCACTCCTCCGCCGCAATGGCCGCAGCGGGCGCTTTTTCTTTGAGTGCAGCTTCGACGGCCGCGCGTTTTTCATCTGACCAGCGGATCAGCTTTATTGCCTGCCGGTACTCCTGTGCGTTCATTCGGTACCTCCTGTCTTGTGTACTGGCATTTGAATGCCCCTTCACTTTATAAACAACCCGGGACGCGGTTTTCATTCAACGTATAATAAAAATTTATATTCTAACAATTAAATATTGCTGTGCGCGAAAGAAGTATGCATAAAATGCGAAAGATGTTCGTACAGCATTGCGCGAGCAGTAGTGCAATTTTGTATAAATGACTGTAATTGTTCCGAACGATTTTGCGGAGTATCGCTTTTTTTTAGGTAAAACCATGCAAAATATGAGGATTGTACAGTAAATCAGCATTTTATATACTTGACAGGCTGTCTGAAAAGGATTATACTGAAAAGGTAAAAGCTGTGTACATATTCCGGATTTCCGTATCAAAAGCTGTACGCAGCAACCGGACATGGGGGACTTCAGTACGGCAATGCGAATGCCGTGAAACAAAGGGAGGTTTCTATGAAAAGACTGAAAGCCAAAGGAAAAAGACTGCTGGCACTGACGATGAGCGTTGTTTCGGCGATTTCAACTGCGGCAATGCTGCCTGCACTGCCGTCATCGGCAGCCAAGCTGCTGTACGCGGACTTTGAAACCACAAACGACAGCTTCACCGGCAGAGGCGGCGCAGAGGTGCAATGGACATCTGACCAGCACAACACCACAAACTGTGCACTGTTTGTCAGTAACCGCACGGATAAATGGAACGGCGCCAGCCGCGATGTGTCAACTTTGATGAATGCAGGCCAAACCTACACCGTTTCGGCGGCTGTGTATCAGGAAACCGGTTCGCCGGTTGAGATGAAATTCTCGATGCAGTGCTCGGTCGGCGGATCGGCCAAGTATGTTGATATTGCTGTTGCGACGGTCGAAAGCGGCGAATGGGGCAAGCTGGAGAATACCGCATTCACGGTTCCGGACGGCGCAACCGATATGAGCATCTACGTTGAAACAACCGAATCCCTCTGCGATTTCTACATTGATTCTGTTGGCGTGTACGGTTCCCCCGCATCGGTCAAAAAGGGCGATGCCAACGGCGACCTTTCTGTCGATGTTGCGGACGCCGTCAGCCTGGCGAAATATCTTTCCGGTGAATCGGAAGAGATTGAGGAAGGCGCAGATATGGACGGCAACCAGGTTATCAATGCCGTTGACCTGTCCCTGCTGAAAAACTTTATACTGTTCCCGCCTGCACCGCCTCCGACCGAAATCAGCGGCGACTGGGACAACTATCAGGAAAAGGCAACCGGCAATGATCTGAAGGCACTTCAGGGCAGTCTGCTCCGCCTCGGCAACACCGCCCGCATCCGCGAGAAGATCTCGAAGGCGCAGAAGGGCGAAAAGGTGACAATCGGCTATATCGGCGGCTCGATTACAGAGGGCGGTTCCTCCAGCTCGCCGGACAAGAGCTTTGTCAACATTTCCGGCAACTACTTTAAGAATACGTTCGGCACCGGCAATAATGTGTCGTTTGTCAACGCCGGCCTTGCAGGCACGTCTTCGGTCGTCGGCAATATGCGTGTGGATAATGATATTTTCTCTAAGGGCTGCGAGATTATCTTCATTGAGTTTGCGGTCAATGACCAGGGCAGCGAACGGTTCCAGAAATCCTATGAGGCGCTTGTCAAGAAATGCCTCATGCAGGAGAATGAACCCGCCGTCGTTCTGATTACACTCTGCCAGAAGGGCTACGATACCAATGAGGACTGGATGGCAAAGGTCGGTGAAAACTATGACCTTCCGGTGATCAGCGGCAGAAACGCGCTCCGGAGCGGCAGCGTCAACTGGGATTCCCAGTACGGCAGCGGCGATAATATCCATCCTGGCAACGGCGGCCACCAGATGATCGCAGACTGGATCGGCTACTATTACCGTCAGGCACTCCGCAGCGAGAACGCCAGCGATGAATACACGATTCCGTCCAAGGAGGTCTACGGCGCCGAGTATGCGAACAACCACCTGGTTGATTTCAGCAAGCTCCAGAACTTCAATGCAGGTTCCTGGACCCGCGGCAACGACGGCAGCTACAATTACAGCAAGAACGGCAATACCCCGATGACCTTCACGATTGAGGGTAAGGGTATCCTGCTGCTGTTCAAGTCGAATTCCAGCGGCATGGGCGCTGTCAATGTTTCCGCGAACGGCAAGACCAACAAGGTTTCGTCGAATCTCCAGTGGACATGGGGCGGCAAGGACGGCGATGTCGGCTACTATCAGCCGAATTCCGAAAAAATGGAGATTTCCATTTCCAGTGCGGATAACGGCACCTTTGTGCTGTACGGTATCGCTGTGATTGAGTAATCCGGTATTTTCCTGTGCGGAAGCATTGACAAAACCGCGTAAATCTGTTAAACTGTACTCATGCAGCTGATGCTGTGTGAGTACAGTTTTTATATGCAGGAGGGCATACCAAATGAAGAAAACAATACTGAAAAAACAGACTGCGCTGGCGGCTGCCGGGCTTGTGATGCTGGCTGCGATGCCGGTTGTTCCGGCTGCTGCGGCAGACGCACCGTCTGTGCTGATTCTCGGGGACAGTATCTCCGCAGGCGACGGTCTGGCAGAGGGCGAATACGGCTACTATGACTATATCGCAGACTGCACCGGCGGCAATCTGACGAATCTTGCCGTTTCCGGTATGACAACCGGTGATGTCATCTCTGTGATTGACAACGCTGCCAACAAGGATACGATTGCGGATGCGGAAATCATCTGCATCAGTGCAGGCGGCAATGATCTGATGCAGCCCGCGAAAGCCTATTTTGAAACCAAGGCCAATGAGGGCGAAAATCTCATTGATACGGCAAAGCGCATTGCGAAGGAAGGCGATTCGACGACCATTATCACCGAATTGACCCGCGCACTCAGGACGCCGCGGAATACGGCAGTTGCCAATTATTCGGTGATCGTTGAGAAAATCCGCGCGCTGAATCCGGATGCACAGATCGTGTTCCAGACAACGTATAATCCGTTTGAAATGCCGCAGGAGGAATTGAAAGCCAGCGGGTATTCCGAGGATACGCTGAAAAAGTACAATACGCTGATGACCTATGTCAACAGTAATGAGCAGCAGCTGAACAAAGCGATGGCAGCTTTGACTGAAAAGGATTCTGCCGTGAAGGTCGCGGACGTTTCCGCAGCATTTGCCGGAAACGGCTGGCTGTATGACCGCATTCTGGAAAAGGACGTTCACCCGACACCGCTCGGACATGCGCTGATTGCAGCGACCGTTATGGATCAGCTGAACGGCATCAATGCGAAATCTGCCCGCATGGGACAGACCGTGGAGAATCTGAAATATGCGGTCTACATGCAGATTCCCGCAGATGACAAGAACTGCATCGGGAAATATGCGCTGGATGTGAAGCACCTGACCGGTGATTTCGACAATAACGGCGAGGTGAGTGTCGAGGATGCGCAGAATGTTCTGAAAATCTATACGGCGGGCGTATCCGGCAAGCCGATTCCGGAGGCTGTGACGGCGCTTCAGTTTGTGACCGGCAATGTCAACGGGGACAAGGAGCTTTCCGTGGACGATGCACAGTATATTCTGATTTACTATGTGCGTCACAAGGTATCCGGCCAGGATATCACCTGGGACGATGTTCTGAAGAAAAAGTAATCCAGAATCACAGATTGCAGCAGCGGATGCGCTTTTCGGGCGGCATCCGCTGTTTGTTATGAAACAAAAAAATGCGCTTTTTCTCTCGTTTCATTGACATTTTCGTTTCAGTGTGATATAATATGGACAGATTATGAATTCCGGAGGTGAAAAAAGTGGCAAACGGCGATTGTAGCGGGTCAGACGGACGATTACGGAATTGTTGTATGACAAGAAAAAAAGCCGGTATCTGTTTGCCGCTTTCTTTTTTGTGATATAATCATTTCTGCCCGTGCTGTCCTTTTGTGCAACACGGGTTTATTATGCCCATTTGTCCCTCACGCCAGTTTTACGGGGCTTTGCTCCGATCAAATGAAACGGAGGACGAACCAATGGAAAACAAGGATATGCTTCAAATGGCGGAAACTGCCGCCATGAAGCCAGATTACAGTGCGGAGATTGCCGCGATCATCCGGAGCAGCGATGCCCCGAAAACCATCATGAACAAGCTCGAGGACTATCACGGCAGCGATATCGCCAATGTGGTCGGCACGCTTTCCACGCAGGAGCGAAAGCGCTTTTACCGCGTTTGCTCGGCGGATGCGGTTGCAGAGGTCTTTGAGTTCCTCGATGAGGAAGAAGCAGGCACGTACCTCAATGAAATGGATATCCGTAAGGCCGCGGCGATTGTGTCAAAGCTGGACACGGATACTGCTGTGGAGATTCTGCGCAGCATCAACAAGGAGAAGCGCTCGCTGATTATTTCCATGCTCTCATCTGACGTCAAAAAGGAAATCCGGCTGATTGCCTCCTTTGACGAGGACGAAATCGGCAGCCGCATGACCACGAACTGTATCATCATTCACGAGGATATGACGATCAAGCAGGCGATGAACGAGCTGATCCGTCAGGCTGAGGAAAATGATAATATTGCGACGCTTTTTGTCGTGGACGATGATGACGAATTCTGCGGTGCGGTCGATCTCAAGGATCTGATCACTGCGCGGAGCAGCCGTCCGCTTGAGGAACTGATTGCAGCATCGTTTCCGTATGTTTACGCGAACGAGCAGACTGCGGACTGTATCGAAAAGCTGAAGGATTATTCCGAAAATATCATTCCGGTGCTGGATGACGCGAACAAGCTGCTCGGTGTCATTACCGCACAGAATATCATCGAAGCAGTTGACGATGAGATGGGCGAGGACTATGCGCGTTTTGCAGGTCTGACCGCAGAGGAGGATCTCAACGAAACATTGCTCCAGAGCATGAAAAAGCGGATGCCGTGGCTGCTTGTTCTGCTGGGGCTTGGCATTGTGGTTTCGACGGTTGTCGGCGTATTTGAAAAGGTTGTGGCACAGCTGACGCTCATCATGGCGTTTCAGTCGCTGATTCTGGACATGGCAGGTAATGTCGGCACACAGTCGCTGGCGGTCACAATCCGCGTGCTGACCGATGAGAACTTGAGTGCGGCGCAGAAATGCCGCTTAGTTTACAAGGAAATGCGCGTCGGACTGTTCAACGGACTGATGCTCGGATCTATTTCCTTTTTGCTGATCGGGCTGTATATCATGCTGATCAAGCATAAGACGCTTGTCTTTGCGTTTTCGGTATCAGGCTGTATCGGGCTTTCACTGGTGCTGGCGATGCTGGTTTCCAGCGCAGTCGGTACGCTGATTCCGCTGTTCTTCAAGAAGATCAAGGTCGATCCGGCTGTTGCGTCCGGGCCGCTGATTACGACGGTGAATGACCTTGTGGCTGTTGTGGCATATTACGGTCTTAGCTGGCTGTTCCTGCTGAATATGCTGCATCTGGACGCGTAATCAGGAAAGCTGTTTAGCAGATGAAATATATATAAAGAATCCCAGTCGGTTGGCTGGGATTTTTTATATTGGCATTATGCATCGTGAGAGGTGGCCGGTCAGCGTTCCAGCAGGCAGACGGTTTCGATCCCTGTGGTATGCGGGAACATATCAACAGGCTGGATTTTGGTGACGCGGTAGCCTTCCTTTTTCAGCAGCATCAGATCGCGTTCCAGCGTTTCGATCTTGCAGGACACATAGACAATCCGATCCGGTTTCAGCTTACCGGCGCTGCGGATAAATGCCGGGCTTGCACCCGCGCGCGGCGGATCCATCATCAGAACGTCGCAGTGTGCGCGGTCTGCGGCGAGCTTCTGCATGAACGCGCCTGCATCGTCCTGATAAAAACGGATATTAGTCAGACCGTTGCGCTTTGCGTTATAGACCGCATCGCGGACAGCAGCACGGTTTTGCTCCACGCCGGTCACATCCGCGCCCGCCTTTGCTGCAATCATGCCGATGGTTCCGGTTCCGCAGTAGGCGTCAATGACCGTCACGCCCTCAGTAATCCGTGCGAATTTGATCGCGCAGGAATAAAGCCGTTCCGTCTGCTGCGGATTGACCTGATAAAAGGAAGCAGGGGAGATGCGGAAACGGCATCCGCACAGAACATCCTCAATCCTGCCGTTCCCGTACAGTGTGACGCTTCTGGTTCCGAGCGTCAGCGGGAGTCCGTCCGGACAGATATTCTGGACGATGGTCGTCAGCTCAGGGTGTGTCTTAATCAGCGCTTTGACAAAATTGTTTTTGGACGGCAGCATGGATGAGGCCGTCACGAGCACCAGCATGATTTCATCGGTTGCCGCGGAGGTGCGGATCAGCGTGTGCCGGAGCAGTCCGGTTCCGGTTCTGAGATCATACGGCGCAATCTTCATGTCCCGCATCAGCTTTTTGACGGTCTGCACGATCGGTGCGGCATGGACGTCCTCCAGCATACAGTCATCGACGGTGACCATCTTCTGTCCGGTAGACTGATAAATGCCGGAAATAATCTGCCGGTTTTTGTCTGTGCCGTAGATATTCTGCACCTTGTTGCGGTAATGGTACGGCTTTGCCATGCCGATGATCGGCTGAACTGGCGCAAATTTTGAGAGCATCCGGTCTGCTTTATCCTGCTTGCGGCTGAGCTGCTCCGCATAGGTTTCCTGAAGCTGACAGCCGCCGCAGCGTTTGAAGCATTTGCAGATTTTCTCTCCGGACTGCGGGTCAGTGATAATCTGTCTGTGCATCGTTCAGACGCTTTCCATAGAGCGGGATGCGACGATATTGACACCGGTGCCGAGGATGTTTTCTACAATGACATCTCCGACCTTGACAGGTGCCTGTATCTGCACGCTGCGCACGGCTTCCATTGCGTCCATGATCAGATCCAGCGGAATATCATGCTCGGAAATGACCGGCAGAACACGGTGAACGCCGCCCAGAATGCGGACGGTTGTTGTCAGGATGCGCGCGGGACGGATACATTCGGTTTCTGCATATGCTTTTCCGCGCGGGCAGCTGTTGCCCGTGACAGAGGTCACGGTATCGTTTTCAACGGTCACGGTCAGTCTGCACCCGACCGGACAGTTGACGCAAATCAGTTCTTTTTCCATATTATGCTTCCTCAGCGATCTCGATTGTAATTTGCTCCGTGCAGCCCTCCAGATCCTTGCGGAGCAGTACGGCCTCTTCCATGACGGAGGGAATCAGCTTGCGCTTTTTCACGGTACGGATAACGCGCTCGCCGGAGCGGATGACCATGGTGCCGCCGTCCATCGGAGTGCGGACACGGAAATAGACTGTCAGCTTCTCGACCGGCTCCGCAGGATAGAACTGCGACGGAACACAGTAGCTGACCTGATTCCCGTTCACGATGCGCAGCGGATCACCTGCGGGCTTTCCGTTTTTCAGATAGGCTGCGGCACCCTCTGCGGCCCGGGCAGCCTGAAGCGAAACATAATCCACCAGGTCATGCACATGCAGACCGTTTCCGCATGCGAAAATTCCTTCCGCGCTGGTCATATAGCGATCATCGACAACCGGCCCCTTTGTGGACGGATCCATGCGGATGCCTGCTTCCTCAGCCAGATGATTCTCCGGAATCAGGCCGCAGGAGAGCAACAGCGTGTCCACCTCAAAATACTGCTCGCTGCCGGGAATCGGGTTCTTGTTTTCATCGACCTCGACAACCTCAATCTTCTCCAGCCTGTCCTTGCCGAACACTTTTGTAACAGTGTGCGACAGGTAAAGCGGAATCTCAAAATCTTCAAGGCACTGCTTCATATTGCGTGGCAGGCCGTTGGAATACGGCATGATCTCAGCAACGCCGATGACCTTTGCGCCCTCCAGTGTCATGCGTCTTGCCATAATCAGTCCGATGTCGCCGGAGCCGAGGATAAACACACGCTTGCCGACCAGATAACCGTCAATGTTCAGGTAGCGCTGCGCCTGACCTGCTGTATAGACGCCGGCAGGTCTGGTTCCCGTGATATTGATTGCGCCGCGCGGACGCTCATAGCAGCCGACCGCAAGGATAACGGCATCAGCCTGCACCTGCACAGTGCCTTCCTCTGCGTTGACATATTCCACGATGCGGTCAGCGGTCAGCCTTGTGACCATGGTGTTCAGCAGGATTTTTACGTTTTCTGCCTCTGCCATACGCAGAAAGCGCTCCGCGTATGCAGGGCCGGAAAGCTGTTCCTTGAAGGTCTGCAAGCCGAATCCGTTGTGGATGCACTGCTCCAGAATGCCGCCCGGTTCCTCATCCTTTTCAATAACAAGGATATCGGAAATGCCGTTTTTCTTTAATGTGACAGCTGCGGACAGACCTGCGCTGCCGCCGCCGATGATAACTGCCTGTACTCTTTTCATACCCGATTTTCACTTTCCAGAATGATAGATTTTTCGCTGTCATAGACAACATCCAGCGGCGAAATGCCGAGTTCTTCTGCAAGAATATGCACGACCTTCGGCTCGCAGAAGCCGCCCTGACATCTGCCCATGCCCGGACGGACGCGCTTTTTGATGCCTTTGACGGTACGCGCACCGCAGGGACGGCGGATGCAGTCGAGAATTTCGCCCTCAGAGATCTGTTCGCAGCGACAGATGATTCTGCCGTAAGCCGGTTCTTTGGCAATCAGCGCATTGCGTTCCTCTGCAGTCATATCAGCAAGCACAACCGGCTTGCGGCGGGACAGATCAGCGTCCGGATTCTCCGTCAGCGTCAGTGATTCTGCAAGAATCGAAATGATTTTGTCCGCAATGGCAGGGGAGGATGCGAGTCCCGGCGATTCGATGGAAACTGCATCAATGAAGTGCGGCGCGTCGGCAAGCTCCTCAACGATGAAATCCGAAGAAGTCGTCGTCGGGCGGATACCCGCAAAGGTTCGGATAGAACGGTTCAGCGGAATATTATTCAGCGTTTTGCTGATGCTGGCGCGGACATATGCAAGCCCGTCCACGGTGGTGCCGTTATCGTCGGGATCGTCCAGGAAATCGCTGTTCGGCCCGATCAGTGTGTTGCCGTACACGGTCGGGATTGCGAGGACGCCCTTGCCCTTTTCCTTGGACGGTACCGGGAAGATGATGTGCCGGATCGGGGAAACGTCCTGATCCAGTACATAGTATTCGCCCTTGCGCGGTGTTGCGTGCCAGTCGGCTTTGGCGACCATGCTGTGAATCTCCTCTGCATGGACGCCCGCCGCATTGATCACATACCGCGTGCGTAATGTGCCGTTCGGCGTTTTAATCAGGTAGCAGTCGCCGTCTTTGGTGATGCCCCGGCAAGGCGTATTCAGATGCAGCTCGGTGCCATTCTGACATGCGGATTCCATGCACGCTGTTGCAACCTCCCACGGATAAATGACCGCTGTCGTATAAAAATCAAGCACCTGTGTGACATTTTCCGAAAGGTTCGGTTCTTCCTTCAATGCCTCGTCACGGGACAGCAGTCGATAGGGAACCCCTCTCGCATCTGCGCGGGCAGCAAGAACGCGGAGCTGCTGCTCCTCCTCAGCACCGCAGGCGGCGATATACGCCCCGACAGTTTTGTATGCGCAGAACAGCTGCTTGCAGATTCCCTCATACTGCTGTGCGCCCTTTACGTTCAGCTCTGCCTTCAGCGTGCCGTCCTCCGGATCGTATCCGACATGGACGATTGCAGAATTGGCCATGGTTGCACCCTCTGCGATGTCGTTTTCCTTTTCCAGTACCGCGACCTTTAAGCGGTAGCGGGAGAGCTTCCAGCTCAGCATGGTGCCGGTGATTCCGGCGCCGATAATCACAATATCATACATACGCAATTCTCTTTTCGGTTTTATTTGCAGGGTATGGCGTGCATGGTACTATTATACTGTTTTCAGCAGATATTGTCAAGTGGTATGAAAAGCCCCGGCATCAAAATGCAGTGTACCCATTCCGGCTGTCTGTACAGTAAACACAGGGAGAATGCCGCAGCATTCTCCCTGAATTCAATCTGTTTCTTTGTTCTGATTCTTTGCATATGCGCATCGCACCGTAACGCGTTCAGTACCGGAATAGGTACAGGTATAAAGCGTCAGCGGCCAGTTGCTTTCTGTCATCTGTGCGACAGCGTCAGGCCGGAGTATTTCGATTTCCCCGACGGTATAGCGGATGATGTGCCCGTCCGCATCGGTCAGACTGACGGCATCGCCGGGGCTGAGGCTTTGCAGTCTGCCGAATACACTGGTATAATTATGTCCGGCAATCACCAGATCATGCGTTCCCGTTGTACCGTAATAGCGGCAGGGGCCGGATCGCAGTCTGCTGTAATCCCACTCTGCAAAGACAGGCAGCTTCAGTCCGAGTGCGGGAACAGTCAGAATCCCGATGTAATTATCGCCGTTCCATGAGAGAACCTTCATCTCATGGTCGCTTGTCAAGAAATCGGTTTCGCTGAGCGTCTGCTGTTTGCTCTGACGGTACAGCTCCGGAAGCTGAATGGTTTCAGGCTGTTCCGGTATCTGTTCTGCGAGTGCGGCCAGGGCAGCTGCGGCGTTTACAGCTGCATCATCACTTTCCTGCATATTCTTCCGGATCAAAAGGATACATCCGGCCAGCATTGCCGTTCCTGCGAGAATCAGCAGCAGTCCGTACGCTTTTCGTTTACTTTTCATTGCGCCTGCTCTTTCCGCTGATGCAGAGCGCCGTTCCGATCAGGATCAGCAGCGTGCCGGAGCCGGCCAGCACCGGGATCGGCCATTTCAACTGCCCGGTCTGAATGAGCGCCGGTGTATTGCGAATGGTGAAGGCGACGGAATTATGTTCGTAAGACACGGTATACCCTTTCGGAATATGGATTTCCCGGACATCCCAATCGTCATCCTTCTTGAGCACCTTCCAGGCATATCGCCAGCGATTCTCCTCGGAAAGCGTGACGGTTTCGATCGGTGTTCCGTTTTTCAGCAGCTCGACGGTAATACTTTGCGGACGGTCTTTTCCGTCATCGTTCCAGACTTTTCGTACCGCCAGGTATGTTTCCTCTATGTCGCCCATTTTCGGTTTGGCGGTGAGATCGTATTTGATTTCACCGTCCTCAGTGACGGGAAGTGCCGTGAGAAACGGAATAAATGAAGAATAACCGGGAGGCGTTTTTGTTTCTGCTGCCAGATACAACCCGGCCTGTAAGCCTGAAAACGTAACCTGACCCATGTCATCCGTCAGTGCGGCTGCTCCGGAGATGCTGTTTTCTGCAGCGTAGGTATACAGCGCACCGGCAAGTGCGGGGCTGTCCGTTTCGTCCAGCGGGAATGCGCAGTCCGTAAATGCTTCGGCGTAGCTGTAAATATAGCCCTCGCCGGTGAATTGCAGATTCGCAACATGATAGAGTGTGATTTCAGCGCCGGATTCCGGTTCTGTACGGCGATGATCTTCCAGAGAAATCTGAAGGATGCACGGTTGCTGCAAATCTGCAGCAGGCAGCGTGTCGGCAGCGGACGGAACCGCAAAGGATGTCATCATCAGCAGCATCAAGGCTGCGGCGTATTCTTTTCTGATTCGGTGCATTCCTGCGGTTTCCCTCCTTTCTGACCGTAGTCAGCTTGTTTTTGTCGGCTGTATTGCAGCAGAAGCAGAAGCATCAGGATCAGCATGGTCGGTGCTCCGACGACGGATGCAACGAGGAGCGTATGGATCCGGAATGCTTCGTTTGCAACGTAAACACCTGCTTTTTGCACGGTGTCAGGATCCGGGACACGGATGCCGCGCACGAGCATTCTGTGGCTGTTGATGCCGTAGGGCGTGCAGGTGAGAAGCGTGCAGTAGTCATGCCCTTTTTTCCGCAGCAGATCTTCACTTTCGCTCGGTTTGACGATTTTGACCTGATCGACTTCATAGGTCAGTACACGGTTCAGAACCGTAACGCTAAACCGATCCCCGATACCGAGCTGATCGAGATCGGTAAACAGCTTGGCGCTGGGGAGCCCGCGGTGCCCGGAGAGCACGCTGTGGACGGATTCTCCGCCGATCGGAAGATCAGAGCCTTCTAGATGTCCGGCGCCGATTTGCAGCACGCCCTCATCAATGCCGTGATACAGCGGCAACTCAACTTTGATTTTCGGGATTGTGACATATCCCATGATGCCGGTGCCGGTAATGTCCAGTATGTCACGATAGCCTGAAACGGTGGACGGATTGTAAAACGAACCGGGCTTATTTTGCAGCCGTTCGTTATAGGCTTCGGCCGCCTCAAAAAGACGATCCAGCTCTGTATCTGAGGTATTGCTGATCCGGTCGTTGTATCCGGCTACCAGCCGGGAGGCGTGTTTTTCGTTGATATAGGCACTGAATGCTGGGTACAGCAGCACGGACAATCCAACCGAAAACAACGCCGCAACTATGATTCCGTAAAGATGCTTTTTCATTGGACTCTCCCTGCCGCAGTGCCCATATGCGGCGGGAAATAGCATGCATTTCCCGCCGTTTCATATGTTCCTGCTGGTTTTTCATCAGAATTACTTTTCAGTGACTTTGTTCTTTCTGATCTTGACAACAACCATCACGATTGCTGCCGCAATCATCAGGATACCGATGACATAGAAGATTACGGTACCGATGCCGCCGGTGCCCGGAAGGATGATGCCCTTGTTGTTCTCGACTGTTACGGTGAATACGCCGTCCTTCTTGAAATTATCGTTATCAATATCCCAGGTGCAGCCTTCCAGCGACGGAACTGCGGTCAGCGTGAAGCTGATCGGATCTGCCAGGCCGTTGTATCCGGTCGGAGGCGTGGTTTCTTTCAGCGTATAATTGCCTGCATTCAGGCCGCCGAAGATGATTTCGCCGTCTGCGTTGGTGGTGGCGGTAATCGCATTATTCTCATCCTTGGTTTTCTTTTCGGTCATGGTTGTCGTTCTGACGTACTTGTCTTCCGAATCATACTGCTCAGCAGTTGCTTCGGTCGGAGCGACTGTGGTGTAGGTGCCGTCCGCCAGCTTGTAGTAGGTACCTTTTTCGTTATCAACGGCAAAGCTCTCGGTGCAGATCAGCACAGTATTGACGCCTTCGCCCTTCAGCTCAAACTCAGCGCCTGCCAGGCGGGTATCATCATAGCCGTCAATCTTGATCAGCTTGATTTCGGTGGTGTAGGTCACGGTGCGGACAGGCGGGGTGGTGCCGGTCACATCTTCATCATCCGGTCCCGGCTCATTCTCGCCGGTCGGAACGATATTCGGATTGTTGGAGTAGGTGAGGTCAACGGTATTGGGGTTGCCGGTGCTGGTGAGATCGGCATTTTCATTCAGGGTCGCTGTGTATTCGACAGTAATGTCATCGCCGGCATTATATTGTTTGAAGTTATTGAACACGAGCTTGAAGCTGTGTTCACTTGCATCCAGGGAATAATCTTTCGGATCGGTTTCGGCTTGAAGCGTTTTCGAGCCGACAGTAATGTGGAACGAGTCTTCATTTAAGGTCAGACCGTTGCAGAGCGTATCGGTGAAATAGAAGTAATACTTTTCGTAGCCGTCCATATTCGGCACCTTCGACGTAATCTTGTAAGGGATGACGTCGCCGACGCTTGCCGTGTTGAACTTGACACCGCCTTCCGCATCAATGTTCTTATCGAGTGTCGGAAAATCGGATTTTGCTTCGACGGTCACATCACCGACAACCTGGAGGATGAAATCGGTGTAAGCGCCGTCCGGCTCAATGCTGTTGTCCTCGTCCTTGAACAGGTAATAACCGGCTTTGGTCTTGTCAATGCCGAATTCCACGGGCAGAACCTGAGCCGTTTCACCGCTGGTAACTGGCGTACCCGTTTTGACGCTGTACGCAATATCTGCAAATGTTTCGGCAAAGTGCTTGTTGTCCTTGTACTTTTCCAGCAGACGTGCAACTGCTTCCGCGCTGTCTGCGGCAGCAATCTCAGCAGCAGCTTTTGCCTTGTCGGTGTCGTTCATTTCACTGGTCAGCTCGGATGCCTTTGCATGGAAAGCGGTGAGGAGCGCTGTGCCGTTGACATTGTCGCCCCAGTCGATGTCATTGAGCACCATTACGCCGTCCTTTTCGGACACTTTGCCCTTGAAGATCTGATAACCTTCATACTTGTGTTCTTTCGTATCCTCAACGGTGGAGGATGCGGGCTTCTGGATGGTTATCTTGTACTGGGTTTCGGGATCAACATCTGCGAATGCAGAGAACCCGATGGTAAAGATCATTGCCACCACAAGAGCCATTGAAGTGAGAATTCTGAACTTTTTCATGCTTTCAATTCCTTTCTGTATTGGATTTAGATTTATGGATACTGTTTGTACGCAGGAGATCATGGTCTGTCAGACACCTCTTTTCTTCTGCGGGATAGCAACAGTATAAAAGACAAGGCGATGAAGCCTGTGCCAACAATAAGATAGGGGAGGATACCGGTTCCTCCGGTTGCGGGAAGTTCATAGTAGATATTGTTGCTGAATTCCAGCTGTTCCTCATACTCTTCATATTCCTCGCTGTCAGGAGCCTTTCGTTCAATTTGGGTCACTTCTGCAAGCGTGATCGGGTTGCCGCCCGCGTCATAGTATTCAGATACCTTGATTGTCAGCCGGTATTTTGTCTGGTCGTACAGCATATGCTCGGTTCTGTCATCCGGCCCCGGAATTTTTTCCGAAAGCTCGTAAATATACGTGCCTTCCTTCTCGAACCGAAGATTGTCAAAACGGATATTGCCGTCTTCGTCATTGTATGCAGTTGCAACCTTCATGCCTGTTGCAGTATCCGTGACATCGAAGCAGTAATCATTTGCATTCAGCGGAACGCCGGTTACATGCTTGCTCGCATTGATCTGCAGCATCGCGGCCTTTGCGATGACGGTAAAGTCCAGGCCGTTTGTGAACGGGCACTTGTTCATCGCATCAATGATATCCTGTTTTCCAAGATTGAAGATCGCTTCGTTAATGTCAATCCAGCCGGAGTGATCGTCCGGATCGCTCGGTGCCACGGAATAGTCCGGGTCGCTGATGACGTCACCGTTGATCGTATACTTATAATTGGGAACGAGCGACAGTTTGACATTGAACACGACGTGGTCTGTCAGATATCCTTTCCATCCCTTTTCATCTTCTGATCCATGAAGAAAACCGTAAAATGCACTGGTGTACTCATATTGTCCTTTGCCGGGTACTCCGATCTGCATATATTCACCGTTATCAGAGGAGAACTGCTTGAGCAGCTGATCGTTTGCGTCATAGACCTTGGACCAGTTTACATAACTGATATAAGCATTATATACGGTAACTTCAGTGATTTTTTCATCACCGTTCTGGATCGTTTTGGAGATGGTATAGCGTCCGCCGTCTGCAATTTCCATATCTGAATGGTTGAGCAGCTTATCGGGGTTATGCACACGGATATACATGATGTCATGGGTTTGCGGATTGTATATCCTTACATCTCCCGGCGCAGTGGCACGGAAGGTGCGGGAATTGGGGTGCTCGGGATCCGGCTGGTTCAGATCCGTCAGAATATTCTGTCCCTGCGCCCAGTTGAAATTGTCCCAATCCTGCAGCTCCGGCGGTGAACCGTTGTTTTCGGAGAGAATCAGCGGGAACAGTGTCACTTCCTGCCCGACCAGCATCATATACGGTTCGTTGATCGTGTTATTGGCTTCTGGACCGTTGGGGATATATCCATCCTGATTCGCAGTGTAGATCCAGAAATAATTGCCGTGTGCAAAGCCGTCAAAGCTGAGTGATTCTTTGATATGATGGTAGCCTTTTCCGTCCGGTTCAAAATGGGTTTTGACCAGAATGGAATCCTGGTAAACGACCTTGATGAAGAAGCGTTCATACCGTACTTCACCGTTCGGGCCGATCTGTTCCAGCGACACCGAGGTGTTTCCGACGCTGTTTGCGATAAATATCGCTTCAGACTTAAATGTTCCGTCGTCCAAACGACGGTTCGTGATCCATTGATCCGGGTCACCGTCCTTTGAAACGATGTCCGGATTGTTCGGATACAGATACCGGTCGCCGTTATAATCGTTCTCAGGAGTTGGCTGCACATTAGAATATCCAGCAAGCTGAATTCTGTCGCCGACGCGCATGATATAAGGATTGTCCGCCGAATTACTGCCCTCACCGACGGTGTGCAGATCATCGACGGCAAGATGTTCGCTTCCGCCGGATACAATGTAGATGGAAAAAGAATCCGCTTCAAACGCCACTGCATCCGAAGTGATTTCCGCATCAGGGATATTCTCGACGGAGCCGTCATCCGTCTGATGCAGCAGGGAGAAGGAATCTCCGCGCAGCTGACCGGATTCCGGCAGTGTAAGCCGGATACTGACCTTCTGCCCGTTCGCAGGCTCCAGCTCCTGACCGTTTTCATCGCGGAAGGTAATATCAACAGCGACAGCTGAAAGAATGATTTGATGTTCTTCTGCGGATACAGAAGCGATTTGTAAGGCGTCCTCCTGCGCAATATCCGAAACGGACATCACGGTTCCGGCCGGAAACGTATCCTGATCCGCAGACGCATAAACAATGATGCCGGATTCCGATACCGAACAGTATTCCAGTGCCGGGCATGTTTCCGGATCCTCCGGTGAAACAAATCCGAGGATTTCCCGGGCGTCGCTGAAATAGCACTGTTCCGCGGTTGTGCCGTCACAATCGCCCTCAGCAGCTGCAACGACAAGGCGGCTGCCGTCATTCTGAAGCATTGTGACGATGCCTGTCCGGTCTGCCTTGCCATCGGAATCTGTATCCAGCAGGAGAATATCTCCGCGGACAGGCGTGCCGTTTCCGGCATTTCGGATCAGTCCGGCATCTTCGAGCCTTGCAGCCCATGCACGGGAGCTGCCGCCGATAAGGAGCCTTTCCGGCGGGACACCTGCATGGTCAAGGCAGTAATACACAAACATCGGATTCCAGTCCCCGCAGGGATCGCCGTACCATTCGCCGTACAGCGTATGTCCGTGTTTATGTTCCGCAGCCTGTTCCGGGCTGCGTTCATGCTCCTGATACCCAAGCTGAGATTCCGCTGTCCGTGCGAGCTTTTCCCGGAGCGTCAGCCCGGTGCCGTCCGGCAGTGCTGCAATCCATTCCTGATCTGTCCTGTCTGTCGCGGCTGATTCCGGGGCGCGGATACCGGGAAGCTGATATGCAGCATTGCTGCTGTTATCCGCGGCATCCTGACTGCTGACTGTTTCAAGCGGTATCGCTGCGCCTGCTATACGGAATGCCGAAGCATTGCCGGCGGTTACAAAGCAGGACGCTGCCAGCAGAAGTGCTGCGTTTTTTCGCCGTCTTGTCCGGTGCGAATGAAACCCCAAGACGGTTTTCGTTTGCTTTCTGTTCAATCCGGTATCTCACCCCTTTCATTAGAATCGTATTATGTGATGCAATCAGAGCGGCCAGACCCGGAAAAGAACACGGCCGATGATTTGTTCATCCGTGACGCAGCCGATGACGGAGCTGCGGCTGTCAATGGAAGATTCCCGGTTGTCGCCGAGCATAAAAAGGCGGTTCTGCGGAACCGTATACGGGAATGAAATGTCACATTCACCGAGGCTCTTTTCCGTCAGATACGGTTCGTCCAGCATGGTGCCGTTGATATAGACATTGCCGCTGTCATCCATATCGACGGTTTCGCCGCCCGTTGCGATGACACGCTTGATCAGCAGCTTGTTCTGCCAGGATATGCAGCAGAGCTGCCCGGCATCGTAATGCTTTGACCGCCACAGCACGAGAATATCCCCGTCATGCAGTGCAGGCTCCATGCTGCTGCCGGAAATCTGAATGACCGGCAGGAACAGCGATGAAAGCAGAACTGCCAATGCAGCGGCAATGATGATGACGGCGGCCGCACTTTGGATGGCATGCCGTCTGCGCGGTTTGGCTGATCGTTTTTTCTCCCCCGTTTCCGCCGGAGATTCCTGCTCTGACGGAGGAGCAATATGATTCTTTTTCATCCGTAAATCTCCTGTTACGGTCTGTATTCTGTAAATGCGAAAAAGATATGTATATACACTATATTATTTAAGTGTAACACTTTGTATCATTGAAATCACTGTATAAAACGTATATTTTCAGCACAAAATGAATATTGAAGTATTTCCTGTGCAATAATTATATAAACATAGAGATATATAATTTAAATGAAATTGCTGAGAAACAGCAGGCTTTTTGACTTTCTTGTTTAGTTTTTTGCGAGCAATAATATTATAATTGCGGTGTACATCCTGATTCTGACGCTTTGGTATCGTTTTCAGAATGATACTTTGTTTCTGGCATGAGATATATGAAAACTAAAGCACCGTCTGTATTGGGTTGACAGACGGTGCGGTTTTTATTTCATCTTGCCGATGATAAAGATAACCAGACAGGAGCCGACGATGGCGAGAATCAGACCTGAGAGCCATCCGCCGCCGATATGCAGCAGATTCCCGATCAGTCCGCCTACAAAACCGCCGATGATGCCAAGCACCGCGTTCACGGTAAAGCCCTGCTTTTCCTTGCCCATGATCTTTCCGGCCAGAGAACCGACGATCGCACCGACGATAATTTCCACAATCAGTTTCAGAAGCATAATGAACCTCCCTCTTCCGCGTAAGCGGATGCAGATTCCGGATGACTCCGGTTACTTGTATTATAGCACAGCTTTTCCGATTTTTCAAGAGTGTTTTTAAGAACTTTTTTAATTTCTATTGCATTTTGTGTTAGAATGTGATATAATATATACATATTTTGGGCAGATTACTGCCGTCAGGAGGTCACTTTTTTATGGAAGACAGAATGCAAACAGTCACATCAAGAAAAAACTCGCATGTTTCCATCGGGATTATTCCCGGACATTACGCCACCAACCACTCGCATGTCAACTACTATCTGGACATGACGTCAATCAAGACCAGCCTGAAAATGGCGCATGACGGCGCCCTTGATCTCGGTGCTGAGTTTTACAATGTCTATATTGATACGATCATCTGCCTGGAGGGTACCGAGATGCTTGGCGCATTTCTGGCGGAGTTCCTGTCCGGCAACGGCATCAACCTCGGCAAGGATATCAATATTATCACGCCGGAGATGAATGCTGTCAACCAGATGATCTTCCGTGACAACACGCAGAAGAAGATTTGGGGAAAGCGCGTGCTGATCCTTGTCAGCTCGGCGTCTACCGGTCAGACGATCAACCGCGCGATTGACTGCCTCCAGTATTACAGCGGCGAGATGGTCGCAATCGGTGCGATTTTCTCCGCGATTGAAGCCGTCAACGGTATTGAGATCAAGGCGCTGTTCAAGGAAACGGATCTGCCGAATTACGACACCTACGCTTCTGATGAATGCCCGCTCTGCAAGAAGGGCATCAAGGTTGATGCGCTGATTAACAGCTTCGGTTATTCCAAGCTCTGATGCATAAACAGGAAACGGGATCCCGCGTTGAACGGGATCCCGTTTTTGTTATGCATCTTCTGTCAGATCCTCGCGTGATACGCAGAAAACGGTTCTGCCCATTGTGGATTCCACGCCGTCCGGCAGCGCGGTATCCACTTCGACGAACAGCGGCATCTCACGCAGTACTGTGCAGCGAATCACGCCGTCCCCGGGAATCATCGGATTGCTCTCCGACGAAAAGACCGTGAGCTTGTCCTCAAAGAAATGCGTCTGTCCTTCGTAGTCTGTCATAAAGCATTCCACGCGTTCAGGATATACGTCAGGCTCTGTCACCCGCCGTATTCTGACCTTCAGACCGTACATGTCCGTCCTCCTTTTATCTTATCAATAATCCAGATCTCCGGTGACCCTGCGGTAAACAGCGTACAGATCGAAGGGCTGCTGCGGCTGCTCGATCAGCTTCAGCAAAAGCCGGAGGTCATCGAATCCGACCATTTCGTCCGCATTGAGGTCGGCATTGCCGAGCAGAAGCCGATCCGGGGTCATACCGTTGAATTCGGTCAGATACTGTTGCAGAATCAGCACGTCATGGTAATCGGTGATGCCGTTTCCGCTGATATCGCCTTGCAGCGTCGAGTCAGAATTCATAATGATGTAATTGTAATCCGCTTTCTTGCAGATTTCAGCAACCGTACTGCCTTTTTCTGTGATGATCGTGATGTTTCTCGACATGGGGACAAATGCAGCTTCGTCAATCGCAGTGACAGGAATCTTCTCTCCGGTTTCGGGATCCGTGACTGTATCCGGAATGAACAGTGCGCTGTTGATGTAATTGACATCGAAAACTGTGGCTGTTCCGTTCTGAACCCGGTAGCTGATGCCGTCAACGAAAAGCTCTCTTGGTTCTTCCTCGTTCGAGATCAGGACGAAATACGGTTTGATGCCGTCGAAAATCGGGAACATTCGCAGATAATTTCGTATGAGCAGAATTCTGATACTGTCGTTCTTTTTCAGATCGGTCACGTACTTCGTTTCTTTCATCAGCTTCGGGATATCCTCGTTGACATATAGCAGAATTGTAACGTCATTATCGTCAATGTCCGGAAGCGTCATCGTATAGCAGCCGTCTTCGGGCACCGTGAACAGATAGTTCTCAGCAAGCCCCGGATAAGGAATGATTGCCTCATTATATTCTGACGGTACATTGAGCTGAAGTGTCACCGGTGCCGGATTTCCGTCAACCGGAACATTTGGTGTCTGTTCCGGATCAATCGGCGCATACCAGTAAAACAGATCCATTTCACCGACATATTTTCCGACACCGCGTACAGTGAGGCCGGCCTTTCCGATATATTTATCGCCGGACTTACAGAGCACGATGTAATCCTCGCCTTCGGTCAACTGCGTTTCGCCTGCTCTGAGTGTGATCTGCGGCTTCTCGCCGAACATGACAAGCTCTGTGATTTCTGCTTCAACGTCTTCTTCTAACAGGCAGAAATCGTCAATCAGGCTGAAAGTCACAGCAGTCGGTTCCTGGGCGTAATAATTTGTGACTGCAATCCGGTATTCCTCACCGGGCTTGACATCCAGAACGCTGTGTTGATCATACAGGCCGGAAACGCTTCCCGCAATGCTGCCGTCTGCGCCCATGATACTGACCGTGGCAATCGGCAGACTGGTTTTGTGCAGGCAGTACCGATCTTTCTCCGGCTTCCATGTGAGCACAACCGGCTGTCCGGAGCTATCCGGAAGAACAGTGCAATCTCCTCCGGTATACGCGCTGCCTGTGGCTGTTTCCTTCGGCAGAATACAGAATGTCCGCCAGATTTCGCCGTAGAATGCGCCGATGCCCCTGATGCAGATATGATACTGTCCCGGCTCGGTCAGTGTTTCATCGCAGCAGATTTCATAATCCGTGCCCTCTGTCAGTTCCTGCTCGTCCATTGTAATCCGGAATGCTGGCTTGACCGGTTGGCCGGTATAGATCGCGTCACAGCTTATTACTTCGGTTCCTTCCATGGCATCTTTTACTTTTTCCAGTGAGAAGAGCAGCGGCATTTTGAAGACATCCTGGTTGATACCGTTCAGCTTTCTGAGCGTATAGAATCCGGGATACAGCTCTGTTGTTTCCGTATCGGAAAGAAAAGTGACGCCGTACTGTTCAGAGTAAATTCCAGCGGAAAGATGTACGTTCCGATTGTCCGTGCGCAGTCTGACAGCGCATTCTTTATCAATATAGATCGGATATTGAGCTACGTCGTTTTCAAATAAAATGACGTCACCGAGCCGGTATACCTGTGTCGGGTCTTTGCGCGAAGTGTCCGTTATGGTATAATTCAGCGAATTTTTCGTTGTTTGCGGCGGTGTATCCAATGACCCCTCCGTAACCGTAAGGGTAAAGTCCTTGTTTTCGATGCGTTTATCGCCTTCAAACAGAACAGCGCGGAAAGTGAATGTGCCTGCTTCGTAATAATAGTCTGTCAGAGAACTGATATTGACGTCGCAGTATGCGCCGCTGTTTGTGACAATGGACGGATCTACTTCCTGTTCGGCGCCGTTGACAATCTGGTACCATTTGATGGAGATGTCCGGATCCGCTACATATGCGCAGTAAAAAATGCACTCCTGCATTGTGGGCGTTTTGATGTTCAGATTCTCAGTATAGAGCTTTTTCGTTTCAAAGTACGGAATTTCGGCTTTTTCAGCTGCCGTTCGGGCAGGGGAGTATTCCGGTCCGATGATATATCCGGCAGCCTTCCGTGTCCGGAACTCCGCTGATTTGAGCAATTCGGATACACGGAGGCAGCGGTTATCGTCGCTGCCCTGCACAATCCTTTCTGCGTTCGGCAGCCAGATCATCGCTTCGTTGCTGTAAATGGTTTCCGGTTCCAGCACCTTGATATTCGGGAATACAAGCGGGCAGTTGGCGGAATTGTATTTGACGGATTCGATCGTTGCCTCTTTCAGCCCGTTAAAAGTGAATTCTCGTTCGTCAGACTGTTCATCTTTATGAAAATCGCAGCAAAAGATCCCGTCTATGCCGATTTCAGTGACATTTGCAAGGAAATCAGCGGATTCCGGTTTACAGTTTATCATTGCACCCCGTTTGATCGCTGTAATGCCCGGTGCAATGATCCGTTTCAGAGAAAGGCACTCACTGAAAACCGACTCCGGCAGAACTGTGACGGACAGCGGCATTGAGATCTCTTCGATGAAGCATTGAGTGAAAGCGAACGCGTCCAGTTCTTCCAGCTTTGGGAAGTCCACGACACCGCCGAGTCCTGAACGTGCAAATGCGTATTTTCCGATGCGGCGGACATTGTCGAAATTTCCTTCGTACATTGCAAGTCCTTGACAAGCTTCAAATGCGTGATCCGGAATCTCCGTGATTGTTTCGCCAAGACTCGGGATCCATGTCAATTTTGTACATTCGCAGAAGGTTCCGACGCCGATTTTTGTTAGAGTGCTGCTCAGATTCAGATTTGAAATGTCAGAATTCGCAAATGTGTAATCACTGAGCTCTGTGACGCCGTCAGCTCTCAGATAGAAAACACTGCACTGTGCAAACGCGTATGCGCCGAGCTTCGTGACGGAATCCGGAAGTATGACGGAGAAGATTCTGTTATTATTCTGAAATGCTCTGTCCCCGACTGCAAGAAGCGAACCGTCCGGGAATTCCGACGTCAGATCCAGCTTATGCAGAACGCCCCTGTATTCTGTCAGGACGCCGTCTATCACAGTGTAAGGATCGTCAATATCCTTTTCTCCGATACAGATATAGACGGATTCACTCTGACCGGACTCGCCGTTCATAAAAGCAGCCGCACGGATAACTGCGCTCTCCGAAACAGTGAACGGATTCTGATAAAGCAAACCGTTTTCCGCAGTAGGTTCAGTGCCGTCAGTGGTGTACCGGATTTCCGCGTCCGGGACATCTGTCCGGATCGAAACAGTCAGGGATTCCTCTGCCTGCCAGGTGTTATACTCGTATTCGCCGCCGGTGATAGTAACGGACGGTGCGGGAATAAACGTTTTTTGCTCGATCAGACCGCGCAGATTGATCATTCCGGCACCGTAGCAGTCGGCAGCAGTGACATTGTTCATTTCTTGGGGCGGATCCAGCTTCATTGCGGAATCGGAAAGCAGCTTGTGGATTTCGTCCATCTTCATATCCGGATTCGCAGAAAGCACGTCGCAGCATGCTGCGGTCGCAAACGGCGCAGCCATACTGGTGCCGCTCATTAAGACCAGATCTTCCGGTCCGCTGACAGCTGCGCTGAGGATATCAAACCCCGGTGCGGCAAAATCGACGAAAGGACCGATATTGCTGAATACCGCCAGAGAATACAGATTCGGATCAGAATAATCCAGGTAGGACGGATCAGCAGATTCATTGTCAAGGTATGTGGCTGTAATGCAGAACGACTCTTCCAAACTGCCGGGGTTCGCATAATCTGCCTGATAGGATTCGTTTCCGCTGGATACACAGCAGGGGATATCGGCCGCAACTGCTTCGAGCATCGCTTCCCGCAGCAGCGGGGAATCGCCGTCGCCGCCAAGACTCATGCTGATGACGTCCGTCTTCTGTTCGATCGCGTGCATCATACCGCAGTAGAGCATCAGGTCAGAGCCGGTTCCTCTGTCTGAGATGACCTTGACCGGCATGATCTTGACCTGCTCCGGCGTGTTCTGGCAGATGATACCGGAGCAGTGCGTACCGTGCCCGAAAACGTCGCGCAGCGGGATTTCACCCTCGGTGCAGTCAAGACCGTTTTCTGCGATACGCCCTTCAAACCAGCTGTGCTCCGCATAAATGCCCGTATCCAGAACCGCAGCCGTGATTTCCGGCAGCTCTTTGCGGTTCGCTTTGAGCCAGCTCAGATATTCCTCTGAGCCGATTGCATGATAGCCCCATGACTTGGTATTGTCAGATTGTACGGTTTCTTGCTCCGGAACGGCGGACAAATCCGCACAGTAGTAACGGTCGGGCGCGGCATATTGGATCCGGCTGTCCTGCTGATAGGCGCAGTATGCCGCATACGCTTCCGCCGTGCTGCTGTACTGAATGACGTGCAGATCGTGATAGCCCTCTGCGGTAACCGTGCCGCCCATCGGGTCGACACTTGTGCTGCTTCGTACAATCAGTCTGGCGGACTGGAACGGCGATTGCAGCTCGATGCTGCCGTCTGCGTTCTCATGTACCTCGTATCCGGATGCCTGATTTGCAGTCACAGGGACACCGTCAGCGCAGACGGTGCCGCCGCTGACCGTAAAGCCTGCGTAGCTTTTGCCGACAGGCTTTCCATCCTGATAGAGCTGATCTGTTTTGGCATCATAGCGCAGCGTTTCAAAAACTTCCTCCGGCTGATACGACGCGGAAGCGAGCAGCTCTGCGAAATCTGACGCGCTTCGTACCGTATCTGCTGCGCGCAGTCTGGATACGGGCAATCCGCCGCAGACGGACTGTGTCAGCAGTACAGCGGATGCGAGTGCTGCTGTGTGTTTATGCCTGAATGTCATTTGAATCATCTCCTGTTCCATGAATATTGTCAATGTCAGATATGCTTAAAACGGGTGCTTACAGCAACAGCCCGCGACTTTGAGCACGGGCTGTTGAATCTGAAAAGGAGGCAATCAGGCCATACCGGCAGTGATGATTGCCATTTTGTAGACCTCGTCAGCGTTACAGCCGCGGGAGAGGTCGTTGATCGGTGCATTCAGACCCTGGAGGATCGGGCCGTAGGCCTCAAAGCCGCCGAGCCGCTGCGCGATCTTGTAGCCGATGTTTCCGGCTTCGATCAGCGGGAAGATAAAGGTATTTGCCTGACCGGCCACCTTGGAATCCGGGCACTTGGTCTTTGCGACTTCCGCAGAAACCGCAGCGTCAAACTGGAACTCACCGTCAATGGTCAGCTCCGGATCAATCTTTCTTGCTTCGATCACGGCGTCATGGCTCAGCTGAACCGTTGCGCCCTTGCCGGAGCCGTAGGTAGAGAAACTCAGCACAGCGACCTTCGGATCAATGCCGAAGTACGCAGCAGTGCGGGCAGTTTCAACAGCGACCTCAGCGAGCTGCTGTGCAGCAGTCAGGGTCACGTTGCCGTCCTTGTCGACGCGGTCGGAATAGCTGATGTTGATTGCGCAGTCGCCCATTGCGATCTTTTCCTCAGCGCCGTCCTTTTCACGGAACAGGATGAAGGAGGAGCTCACCAGATTGGAGCCTTTCTTGGTCTTGATGATCTGAAGCGCCGGGCGGACGGTATCCGCAGTGGAGTAAGTTGCACCGCCGAGCAGCGCATCAGCCTTGCCTGCTTTCACGAGCATCGTGCCGAAGTAGTTGGACTTCTGAAGCAGCGTGCGGCACTCTTCTTCGGTCATCTTGCCCTTGCGCAGTTCAACCATCTGTGTAACGAGCGCATCCATCTCCGGATAGGTCAGCGGATCGAGCACCGTTGCCTTTGCGACGTCAAAGCCGCCGGCCTTTGCAGCAGCAGCAACCTCTTCTGCATTGCCGCAGAGGATGACGCCCATCAGATTCTCTTTCAGCAGTCTGTCCGCAGCAGAAAGGATTCTGGCATCTGTGCCTTCCGTGAAAACGATTGTTTTTTTGCTTGCTTTCAGATTCGCAAGCAGCTTGTCAAACATGCCCATAATTAGCCTCCAAGAAAAAAGATTAGTACCCGCACCGTATGCCGGTACGGAGAACCGACAGAAATATTATACCATATTATCATAAAAAAAGCAAGTGATACGAACGGAAAAGCCGTCAGAAAACAGCTTTTAGAGCTCCGGATCCCGTACCTCAAATTCTGCGGCTCTTTTCTGCCACTTTACATCGACCGTCAGATCGACCAGCGTCCCGTCCGGCGTAAATTCCTCGGAAAAGATTTTGCCCTCCTCGCGCAGAAGCTGCAAAAAGCTACCCTCTGTATAGGGGATGCAGAGCCGCATGCGCTTTGCAGTCTGCGGCAGATGCGTACAGATTGCACGCAGCAGTTCCTCCGTCCCGGTGCCGTTTTTGGCGCTGATCCATACCGTATCCGCATCATTATGCTGATTGAGGTCTACAAGATCTGCCTTATTTAGCACATGAATCTGAGGAAATTCCGCGCAGCCGAGGTCGTTGAGCAGATCCTGTGTAATCTGCATCCGCTCGCGGATATCCGGTTCCGATGCATCCATCACATGCAGAATCAGGTCGGCCTGTGCTGTTTCCTCCAGCGTGGATCGGAACGCCTCCACCAGATGATGCGGCAGGCGTCGGATTAGTCCGACCGTATCCGAAAGCAGAACGCTGCGTCCGTCCGGCAGCTCCAGTGCCCGTGCCGTGACGTCCAGTGTCGCAAATAATTTGTTTTCCGCAAGAACCCCCGCATCCGTCAGCATGTTGAACAGTGTGGATTTTCCGGCATTTGTATATCCGACAATCGCAACGGTCAGAATGCCGTCCTTTTTTCTGCGGCTCCCGAGAAATGTCCGGTGCTGTTCCATATCCTTAAGCGCATGCTCCAGTGTTGCAATCCGCGTGCGGATATGCCGCCGGTCGGTTTCCAGCTTGGTTTCGCCCGGGCCGCGCGTGCCGATGCCGCCGCCGAGTCTGGAAAGTGCCGTGCCGCTGCCGGTCAGTCTGCTAAGCCGGTATTTATACTGTGCCAGCGAAACCTGCACCTTGCCTTCGGCAGTCCGGGCGCGTCCGGCAAAAATGTCAAGAATCAGCATGGTGCGGTCAATGACCTTGCAGTCTGTGGCATCCGTCAGATTGCGCAGCTGAATTCCGGTCAGCTCGGTGTCAAAGATCAGCATGTCGGCTTCAAGTGCTTTCGCCAGCTCGGTGACCTCTTCCAGCTTGCCGCTGCCGATGCAGGTTGCCGCCTCGGGATTGCTCCGGGCCTGAATCACACTGCGCAGCACCTCGCACCCGGCTGTTTCAGCAAGCGCGGCCAGCTCATCTATCGAAATCTGCGCGTCATATTCTCCGGTATCCAGGCCGACCAGAATGACCTTTGGCGCGGACACCTCCTGTAAGTTATCGTGCATACAGCACCGCCTTTATTCAGATTCTTTGAGCAGTGCGGAAATGAATGCATCCGGATCTTGCCAGATGCCGCGCTGTTCGTCATAGGTACAGTAATACGGTTTTTCACTAGGAGAGTCAGAAAGCGAATCCGGGCGGCAGTCGGGACAGGCGTACCGGAATTCACAGTCCCTGCACCCGCTGACCTGATCCTTATTCAGCCCGAGTACAGCAGGGGAGAGCACCTCTGCAAGCGACCTGTTTCGCAGATTGCCGTGCCGGAGCCGCCGTTCCATCACGCACGGATACACGTTCAGATCTGCCGCAACATAGATCTTTCGGGAGAAGCAGGGATTCCCGCTGACAGCAGATGCAACGCGTCGGGGATGCAGTGGGCGGAGGAATATATCTTTTGTGATGCATTTCTCGCGCAGCAGAGCGCTGTCCAGCAGCGAAAGGCATCCCCTGCCCGACATCCGGACAATATCTGCGCGTGTATCCAGCTGATACGGCTTGGAGCCGCGCGCGCCGATCCGGATATTTTTCATCCGGACGGCATTTGTATGATACGGGATTCCGTATTGCCGCAGCAGGGAGAGCGCCTGTTCGGTTTTCCGGTGTGAGCCGCCGATTCCCGTGACAGTATCATGCATATCGCTTTCGTAGGAGTACACAGAAAGCGAAACGGACGCATCAGCTTTTTTTAGCGCCTTGCAGACAGGATCTGTCAGCAGCGTGCCGTTGGTGTATAACGAAACCGAATCGAAATGATCGGCGGCCGTTTTCAGCAGCAGCTCACATTCCGGGTGGCAGAGCGGTTCACCGCCGATCAGCTGCACGGAACGGATACCGTAATCAGCCATCTTTTCGCAGACCAGTTTGAAATCCGGTTCAGATATGAAAATCTGTTGCTGTGTACCGTTATAGCAGTGAATGCAGCGTAGATTGCAGACCGTGCAGACCTCAATCCATGCGGAATACGGTTTCGGAATATACCGGAGCGTACCGATATCAGGGATTTCGCCGCATCCTTCGGTAAGCAGCTCCGCCTGTGTCAGCTGCGCGATGACAGCCTGCTCGCCTTTTGTAAAAGAGGCACCCGGCTCGGTGATACAGCGGCGGATCAGCGCAGACGTATCCTTTCCGATGTGCCAGAGCTTTTGGCGCCTGAGATCGTACAGGCAGTCCTTTGCCTTCCCGCTGACAGGATAAACACCGTCATTCAGCCGGAGCATCGCCGCTTTCCGGTTCATCGACAAAATAAGGCCAGCATTCATTTTCCCGCTGATCCGGCTGGCAGGGGCAGTCCGGAACACAGGTTCCCGCAGCAGTACACTGCACTGCGGAATCGGTCAGGCATTCCAGTTCAAACATGGTATTCTCCTCTCTGACTGTGACAGATTGCTTTCGCTTTTCAGTATAGCATATTTTCCGAAAAAAAGCAACGGATTCCAAAAAACACTTGCAGCGGAGGGAATATCGTGATATAATAAAGAATGTCGGTACGGGCGGCAAACAGAACGTATAGAAACGACAGGAGGAATTTGCATGAAAAAGAACATCAGAAAACTGATCGGGATGCTGAGTGCGGCGCTCACAGGCTGCGCAATGTGTTTATCCGTGATGGCTGAGGCAGATTATAAGCTGATCGGATATAATGACGGCGAACTGGATCGCAGCTGTGTCAATATTGCAGGCGTCAGATACAGCAGCGTGAATCCGCGCCTTGATAATACCGTTGAATACAGAGTGGATATTCTGAATAATCTGTCAGGATTCGCGGACATCAAGGTTGCACTGTACTATCCGGAAGGACTTGAAGTCATATTGAATGAGGATGGAGAGCCTGCAAGCGGAGGCGACATAACCTTACGCTGGCAAACGGAATCTGTCCTTGATACTGAGGAACGGTGTGTCGTTTTCAGCTGTAACTGTGAAAAAAACAATAAGTATGAAGGTACACTTTTTTCTGTGAAGTTTCAGGTGCCGTTTGATGCCAAAACATTCGACAAGTATTACCTGAAGCCCGAAGTGCTTACATTGAACAATCTCAGCGGTGACCTGCCGTACAATATTATAGACGGCTATATTGAGGTTGGGGCATATCACGATGATTTCAGCTTTGACAAGGGTGACATGAACTTCTCGCATGGTGTTGATGTCAGTGATGCACAGATGATTCTCAAGGAATACGTCAAAACCTTGTCCGGTCAGGAATCAACTTTGCATGCTGATCACAGGCAGCTGGCCGATATCGACGAAAACGGAACGGTTGATGTTGTGGATGCACAGCTCTTGCTGAAATACTGCACGGAAAGAACAGCGCTGAACGATATTACATGGAAGCAGATTCTCGGGAAAAAGCCCCAATATCCATCTGTACACATTTCCAGCGATACGTTTAATTATATATGGGGAATCAGATAATAATCGACCCAAAAGCGATGAAACAGCGCGGCGCTTCTGAGAAAGTGCCGTGCTGTCTTTTTTGAAAGAATCGCAAGAATCCTATTGACAAAGCGCTGACGATGCTGTACAATGAATAATGTCACCAAACGGTGACGATCCGGGGGAGAAAGGATGATTTTACATGAAAAAGAAACGGCTTACGGCGCTGCTGCTGAGTGCCGCTGCTGCTGCATCGTCTATGCAGCTCGGTGCATTGGCGGCGGCAACACCGAATAAGGCGGACTATGAAGAAACAGATAAGAATTTTGCGAAGCTCCTGCAATATTCACTGTATTTCTACGATGCGAACATGTGCGGTACGGAAGTTACGGAGAAAAGCAGGCTGCCCTGGCGCGGTGACTGTCATATCTATGACGCCAAGGTGCCGATGCAGCCGATCAGTGACCTGACAGGCACGAATATGAGCAAGTCGTTCATGGAGGCAAACAAGGATATACTGGATCCGGACGGCGACGGCTATATTGATGTATCCGGCGGTTTCCACGATGCCGGCGACCATGTTAAATTCGGTATGCCGGAAACCTATGCAGGTTCGATTGTTTCATGGGGATACTACGAGTTCCGCGATTCTTACGAGAAAATCGGTGAGGCGGCTCATACCGAAACGATTATCCGGCACTTCTGCGATTATTTCATGCGCAGCACTTTTCGGAAAGAGGACGGCGAGGTCATCGCGTTCTGTCATCAGGTCGGCGACGGCGCCGAAGATCACAGATACTGGCAATCCCCGGAGATTGACGCGATGCACCGTCCGGCGTTTTTTGTCACGGCGGATAAGCCCGCGACCTGTGTGGTTTCCGAGGCGGCTGCCTGTCTTGCAATCAACTACTGCAATTTCAAAGAAACCGATCCTGACTATGCCGAAAAATGCCTTGACTATGCGAAAGCGCTGTATCAGTTTGCCTCTGACTGCGAAAAAGCGGTACTGAAATCAGATGACGGCCCTGCGGCGTTCTACGAATCCAAAAAGTGGGAGGACGACTACTGCTTTGCCGGAGGCTGGCTGTATCTCATCACCAAGGATCACAAATATCTGGATCTGTGCCTGAAATACGACGATTATTATGCGCCGCCCGGATATGTCCTTTGCTGGAACGATATGTGGAACGGCGTGTCGATTATCTTCGGCCGCATTCAGGACGAGTATCCGGAAATCTGCGAGGAGGCACGTGTTGCAACCGGAAGAGGGCAGTATGAAAAGCTGAATTTCTGGGAGCAATCCGCGAAGGCTCTGGACTTTTATGCATCCGGCTCCAAGGATACCCCCGGCGGCTTCTTCTTCATGGATGAATGGGGCTCGGCAAGATACAATGCCGCTGCGCAGTTCTGTGCGCTTGTGTATGACAAATACAAAGACGGCATAGATGTCTATGACCCGGATCAGAAGGACTATCATTTTTCCGACTGGGCGCTTGGACAGATGGAGTATCTGCTCGGCGACAATCCGATCAACCGCTGTTATGTAGTCGGCTATGGCGAGAATTCTGCGAAGTATCCGCATCACCGAGCCGCATCCGGCCTGACCATGGCAGAGGATCCAGGCACGCATAAGCATGTGCTCTGGGGCGCACTGGTCGGCGGCCCGCGTAAAACAGATCAGCATAGTGATACCACGAACGACTGGGTTGATAACGAGGTGACGATCGACTACAATGCGGCGTTTGTCGGTGCAGCTGCAGGACTGTACGCCCTTTACGGTAACGAATCCATGAAGCCGGTCGTGGACTTTCCGCCGGAGGAAAAGCAGGATGATACCACACTGTTTTCCGGCAATGACTTCTGGGTATCCGGTTATTATATGGATGCGCCGGAAAGCACCGGTGCCGGTACAACCAAGCTGACGTTCTTTGTGAATACCGATGCACTGGAGCCGCATACTGACCTTTCGATCCGCTACTATTTTGACATCAGTGAAATGAACAACAGCGACGGCATTCCAGGCAGCTTCGTGCTGCAATGCCCGTACGATCAGGTGCAGACTGAGGTCAGCGGCAAAAAGGCCGTCATTTCCGAGGTGCAGCATTATAAGGATAAGATTTATTATGTGGAAATCTCCTGGCCGGAATATGCGATTGCGAATTCCAACAAAAAGGTTCAGCTGATTCTCGGCATGTTCTACGGAGATAATTTTGATCCGTCAAATGACTGGAGCCTTAAAGGCATGAAGGAACTCGGTGAGGAATACGACACACTGGTCAGCGGCGTGGAGGTTGCAGAACGCTGCCCGAATGTCTGCGTATATGCAAGCGGCAAGCTGGTCGGCGGAACGGAACCGGACGGCACCAAGCCCGCGAAGGTCTATACCAAGGCACAGCTGACGCGGCTGATGAAGCATCTCACGACGGAGAAACCGTTTGAGGATGCAGAAACCGCGGCACTGTTTGATTTCAACGGTGACAGCAAGCTCGATGCAAAGGACGCGACCTGCCTGAAACGGCTGATCGCAGGGTCCTGATGTTTTTATGATTAAAGGAGGATAATCTTATGCCGTTTATCAATGTTAAAACCAACGCAAAGCTGACTGCCGGACTGGCAGAGCAGATCAAAACACAGCTGGGACAGGCGATTACTGCTATTCCCGGCAAGTCTGAAGGCTGGCTCATGGTCGGTATCGACGGAGATCAGACGCTTTATTTCCGCGGCACAGCAGACCCGGCAGCTATGGTTTCTGTCAGCCTGTACGGCTCTGCATCCGGCAATGCAATGGATACGCTTACCGCGCATATCACAGGAATCCTGACCGATACGCTGGGGATTGCGTCCGACCGGATCTATGTCAGCTATATGTGTACCGAACACTGGGGCTGGAACGGCTCAAACTTCTGATGCGTCTGATACGGTCATCCGGGTGCCGTGAGTGCGACCTGCCGGATGACCGTGTTTATCTTATGAACTTTTTGCAGCAGACATCCTGGAAAGGGTGTCTGCTTTTTTCTGATGTTCACAGGAAGAAAGCGTCCGCTGGCATATCCTTGTCGCGGCTTCTTTCACCCTCTCAGAACTGCAAAAAGCCCGCGTATCCCACATAAACGAATCCTTTTCAAAGGATAGAGAACGTAGCACAAACAGAGCAGGTTTGGCAAGTCATCAGGATGAAACATGGTATTTTACTTTTTCAGAGTACGGAATACATACTTATGACGACGGAAAAGACGGATCATGGAATGAGAAAAGACATGGATCAGGAGAGCTACGATTACAAACTGTATCAAAGGATCTTCATCGAGGTCGCTGCGCAGATGACTGAATTCGACAGCGCAAATCGCTAAGGAATCGCAAAGTAAATAAGCCATGATGATTTGGCAGAATAATGTCACAGAGCAACAGCCGCCGGTGTGTTCAGGTACATCGTCGGCTGTTTGATTATATCCGGGGAGCAGAGATATCATCTTTTCTTCACTTCTCCCATTGCACTTTTCAGTATAATATGCTATAATAAAAAGGAAATAAATACCTGAAGGGGCGTGACGCAATGAAAAACGAGTGCTTTGAAAACCGCGAGCTTTCCTGGCTGCGTTTTAACGCGCGTGTATTGGAGGAGGCTCGTGCAGAGAGCAATCCGCTGCTTGAACGGCTTTGCTTTACCGCCATTTTCCAGAGCAATCTTGACGAATTCTTCCGGGTTCGCGTCGGCAATCTGCTCCGCAAACAAGCGGAGGATCCGAAAAAGACCGATGCGGTTTCCAATATGAAGCCGAAGGCGCAGCTCAAGGCCATCTATGAGCAGGTGAGATCCCTGACACCTGTCCGTGATTCCGCTTACCATGAAATCATGTCGGCGCTGCGCAGTGAGGGACTGGAACAGGTCAGCGCAGCCTCTGCGACCGCCGCAGAGCAGCTGATGCTCTCGGACTGGTTCAAGCGGGAGATTCGCCCGCTGTCCATGCCGGTGATTATTGATAAGGGCAAGCCGTTTCCGTTTCTGCGCGACCGTGCGCTGTATATCGTCCTGCGTCTGGAATCCAAATCCGGCATTCGCATGGGAATTCTGCCCGTTTCCGACCAGTGCCAGCGGATGATCCGGCTTGGCAGCAGCGGCAGGTTTGTACTTGCCGAGGACGTCATTCTGTCCTATGCGCATACCGTATTCGGCAACTCCCATGTCATTGACCGCACGATTATGCGTGTGACCCGCTCCGCCAGTATCTCGCCGGAGGATATCGGAAATATGCGTTCCGGCGATACCAGGGCAGATATGGAACTGATGCTCCAGGAGCGAAAGCGCCTGCCTGTTGTGCGTCTGGAGCTGTCTGAAACATTTTATCAGCCCGCGCTGGATTATCTTTGCAGAAAGCTGGAGATTACGCCGGAGCAGGTCTTTTATGCCAAAGCACCGCTGGATTTGTCATTTGCATATGAGTGCAGAAATCTCGCGCCGGATCCGAAGCTCCAGTATGTGCGCATGGTGCCGCAGAAATCTGTCATGATAGCGGAGCACGGCTCCATGTTCCCGCAGATCCGCAAAAAGGATATTCTGCTGAGCTACCCTTATGAAAGTATCCGTCCGTTTCTGCGGCTGCTGGATGAGGCCGCGGATGATCCTGCTGTTCTGAGCATTCAGATTACGCTGTACCGCATGGCGCGTGACAGCCGTGTGATTGCGGCGCTCTGCGAGGCGGCTGGCCGCGGCAAGGAGGTAACCGCACTGACAGAGCTGCGCGCCCGCTTCGACGAGGAAGGCAATATCAAATGGTCAAAGGCTCTGGAACGCGCCGGTGTCCGTGTGATTTACGGGCCTGAAAACTATAAGGTGCATTCCAAGCTGCTGCTGATTACGCGCAAAACCCGCGGCAAGATCGAGTCGTTTACGCAGATCGGCACAGGCAACTACAACGAGAAAACCGCTGCAATGTATACCGATTACTGCCTGATTACGGCAGATAAGCAGATTGCACAGGATGCAGCCAATATCTTTGATGCTCTGCGCGAGAACAGACTGCCGGAACCGCAGACCGATCTGCTGGCTGCACCGCACGGCCTGCTGGAGCCTGTTTTGCAAATGATTGACGATGAAATCGCACATGCGGAGCGCGGCGAGGATGCCTATATTGCGCTGCGGATGAACGGCCTCTGCGATAAGACAATCATGAAAAAGCTGATTGCCGCTTCCTGTGCCGGTGTGCGGATCGAGCTGCTTGTGCGCGGCATCTGCTGCCTGATTCCGCGGATCCCGGAATGCACCGAGCATATTGAGGTGCGGAGCATTGTCGGCCGTTATCTGGAGCACGGCCGTGTCTATTTCTTCGGTACACCCGACCGGATGCGTGTCTATCTTGGCTCCGCCGACTTCATGCCGCGCAACACGGTCAAGCGCGTGGAAATCTGCGCACCGGTCAAGGATGCGGCACTTCGGAAACGCCTCTACGACGAATTCCGGCTTCAGTTTGACGATCCGGTCAAGGCGCGCTACCGTACAGCGGACGGGGACTATCATCTGCCGGAGGGCGGTGATCCTGCTGAGAATTCGCAGGAGGTGCTCCACCGTGCCGCCTATGAACGCGCGCATAAAATGGAACACAGTACTAAAACAGAAGGATGATGAAAGGGAAAGTCATGGACAAGGAACGTCGCCCGCGTATCAAATCATCATTTATGCTCGTGACCTACGGCATTCTGCTGTATCTCGGGCTGACGAATTTTTCAACAATCAAAAGTGCGTTTGTCTGGCTCTTTGCGATCATCCGGCCTGTCGCATACGGAATCTGTATTGCATTTGTGATCAATCTGGTTATGGATCTGTTCCGCAGCAAAATTTTCCGGAATATGTCCGCATCGCGTCATGCACTGGAACGCAAGCTGGCACCGATACTGAGTGCGGTCTGTACTGTTCTGGTTTTTATCATCCTGCTTGCGATGATTATATTCCTGATTATTCCGCAGGTGACAACCGCTGTCAATATGCTGATTGAAAAGGTACCCCGCAGTCAGGATCAGCTCTGGGAGATTGCGGAAAAGCAGCTGATCGCATGGCACACGCCGGATTTCATTATGCAGAAGCTGCGCGAATTTGACATTGACTGGGATACTGCATATTCGTACATCACGAATTTTCTGGACGGCAAAGTGGAAATCACGACGGTGCTCGGCACAGCCTTTTCTGCGACCGCGTCCGTGCTGTCCACCATGACAAATCTGCTGCTCGGCCTCATCATTGCGATTTATCTGCTGGCGCAGAAGGAACGCGTGCTGTATGTTTTCCACAAGTTTGTGCAGCTGATTTCCCCGAAGCGGTATCATAACCGGATTGTCCGCATTCTGCATCTTGCAAACACATCCTTTGCCAACTTCCTGACCGGTCAGATTGTGGAAGCGGTCATCATCGGTTCACTCTGCACAATCGGCCTGTATATCTTCCGTTTCCCGTATGCAGCGACCATCGGCATTCTGACGGGCATTACCGCCCTGCTCCCGATCATCGGCGCATGGATCGGCGGCGGTGTCGGCGCACTGCTGATTCTGGTTGAGGCACCCGAGCGTGTGATCTGGTTCCTGGTATTTATCCTTGCGCTCCAGCAGATTGAAGGCCAGTTTATCTATCCGCGTGTGGTCGGCAATTCGATCGGCCTGCCGGGGCTCCTTGTGCTGGTTGCCGTGATTCTCGGCGGCGGCTTCGGCGGCATCATGGGCATCATCTTTGCCGTGCCGCTGTTTGCGATTCTTTATCAGCTGCTGAAAGAGGCCATAGATACCATGGAGGAAGCAGAACGCCTTTCCGTTCCGGAACCCGAGCCGGAAACCGGACTGCGTGTCGTTGACAGACCGCTGAACGTGCCGACGATGGATGCGCTTTCTGATACAATACCTGATGTTCCGCTTGAAACGGAGATTCCGGCTTCTGAGATACCGGCTGAGAACCCGGTTCCGCAGGAGCCGGCACCAGCGGCACCGACAGCGGCTCCGCGCCCGAACCGTGCCCGCAAAAAGAGAAAGCGCAGATAATATGATACAGGCAGCCGGAAAAAAGATCCTGCTGCCTGTTTTTTTTGTAAATGCTTGACAATATTGACAAAATGTGCTATACTGAGTCTGGCATATCATGTGCTGATACAGATACGCAGCTGCGGTCTGATTGAAGCGTTCCGCAGGATATGCTGCCCGGACATGTCCGTGCTTGTATTGTATCCCGCAGGGAATAATAACAGGAGGAGGCATTTATAATGTCAAAGGAAATCAATGAAACGAAATGGAATGTGAAGACCATCGTCGGCATGGGCGTTCTGACTGCCCTTGTCATCGTGCTTCAGGCTATCGGCAGTGTGATCCGGTTCGGAACATTCAGCATTACGCTGGTGCTTGCGCCGATCATCATCGGTGCCGCGCTTTACGGCTGGAAAGCCGGTGCATGGCTCGGCTTTGTGTTCGGTGTGATGGTACTTGCAACTGACGCCGCCACGTTCCTTGCAATCAATGTTCCGGGAACGGTTATTACCTGTCTGCTGAAAGGTATTCTTGCCGGTGCGGCCGCAGGTGCTGTCTACCGCCTGATGGAGAAAAAGACCAAGCTCGGCGCTGTCATCGGGGCAGGCATTGTGTGTCCGATCGTCAATACCGGTGTGTTTCTGCTCGGCTGTCTGGTGTTCTTCCTGGATACCGTCAAGCAGTGGGGCGCCGCTGCCGGATTTGAAAATGTCGGCGCATTTTTCCTGTTCGGCTTTGTCGGACTGAATTTTGTCGTTGAGCTTGCAATCAATCTGGTGCTGAGCACGGCGATTGTCCGTATTCTGAATATCGTGAATAAGCCCGCTGCGGCTGCATCATAAAAACGAAAGGCTGTACTTATGAAAATACTGACCGTTGACATCGGCAACTCAAATATCTGCATCGGCTGCGTAAATGATCACAAGGTCGAGTTTGTGGAGCGGATGCACTCTGACCGCAACAAGACCGATCTGGAATATGCCGTACTTGTCAGAATGGTGCTTGATCTGCATGAGGTTGACGTCACCGAGCTGCACGGCGGAATCATCTCGTCCGTCGTTCCGCCGCTGACGGATCTGCTTGCGAACGCAACGGAAAAGCTGACCGGCTTCCGTCCTCTGATTGTCGGCCCCGGCATGAAAACCGGCATCAACATTCTCCCGCAGGGTGTCGGTGCCGATCTGGTTGTCGGCGCAGTTGCTGCCATCGAGGATTACGGCGCACCGTGCATCATCATTGATATGGGCACCGCAACAACCATGACCGTTGTGGACGAGAAAAAGCACTTTATCGGCGGCATTATCTTTCCGGGTGTTGCGATTGCCCTGCAATCTCTGGAATCCGGAACGGCACAGCTGCCGCATATCCAGCTGAAAGCACCGGCCAAGGTCATCAATATGGATACGATTGACTCGATGCAGGCGGGTGTTGTCTACGGCAACGCAGGCGCTATGGATGCACTGATTGACCGGATGATCGCGGAACTCGGGTATCCCGCAACGGTGATTGCGAGCGGCGGGCTTGCGCCGCTGATTGTCCCGCACTGCAAGCATGACATCATCATTGATGATGAACTGCTGCTCAAGGGACTGGATACGCTGTTCTACAAGAACTATAAACCGAACTGACAAAGAACCGAGCCGATGAACTGTCGGCTCGGTTTTCGCTTTATTATACTTTGATCCATTCTATTTCATAATATGAGCCGCCGTAAAGAACATTCTTTTCGACTGCTTGCATGCGGTAGAGTACATTGCCGTTCTGATCCAGCGCCTCGCCTTCGGTCAGGATTTCATTCGGCGCTTTCTCGGTTGCATCATTTTCCGTATCAGGAATCCGGAATGCGGCAAAATGCCTTTCGTCCAGCGTAAGCGTATTCTCCTTGCCGTTTGCTGTCACACGGATTGTCGTCACGGCCGGATCCGAAGAATAGAAGCCGACTGTCCAGAGAAATTTCGTGTGATTCTTATATGGACTCATATTGAAAACAGAATAGACGCCCATGTCTTTGACAATATCTCCAGCTTCATCGCCGGTGCAGTTCCATATACCGAATGCAAGCGGATCTGAACGGTCAGCTGTCAATGTCATAAGAAATGTATCGTCAGTAGACGGGAGGTATATACGGCAATAAGCAGCCGCAGCCTTGCCGTCTGCACTTTTGACATCTCCGAGATAAGTGATTTTTGCCGGGGAAGCATTTTTGTAAGCCTCACGCGTTTCATATCGGTCTGCTTCCGAGGCACGGGCATATTTAGTAATCATACCCTTCAGTGTGATATGCCCGTGCGGTGCATGAACAAGTATAAGTGCTGCCGGGATCGTGAGCAGCATGAAGCCGAACACAAAAAATCTTACAAGTCTGTTGTGCTTGCGAATCCGTTTTGCTGTTTCAGCATATTTGACGGTGCTTTCCGGAACAGGTTCCTCGTCCGTTTTCGGTTCGCCATGCTGCATTCCGGCCCATTCCGCAGCGCATGCTTCGCATTCAGCAATATGCTCCTTCACGATTGCTTCGCTTTTTTCCGAAGCAATGCCGTCCACACAGAGCGGCATCAGATCACGGATGACTTCATGATCATATTTCATAATCGTATCTCTCCTTTAATACTTTGCGCAGTTTTGCTACGGTGCGGTTATAGATCACGGCTGCTGTATTCGGTTTGATATGCAGCAGACGCGCGATTTCTGCGTACCCAGTGCCGGAATATAACCGGTACTGCACAACAGATTTTGCAGGCTCATCCAGCTCCAGAATCAGCTGCCGCATGATTTCCAGCATTTCGTTCTGCTCAAGCGCTTCGCCGGGCGGGGGGAGTGCTTCGGGATTCTGCTTTTCCGCAATCCCGCGCTGCCGCATTTCCCTGCGGAGATATTTGCCACAGACATTTTTCGCAATCTGAAACAGCCAGGTACGCATGGCGCATTCGCCGCGAAACTTACCGAATGAAAGGAATGCCTGATAAAAGGTTTCCTGCGTCAGTTCTTCGGCAGTCAGCTTCTCGTAACCGGTCAGCCGGAGCAGAAACCGGTATACATCCGGCTGAAAGCGATGATAGATTTCTTCAAATTCATCCAATCGCATTCATCTCCTTTTTCCTGATTTGATGCATCTGTATATTAGTACCCGTTTCATTCAGAATATGACAAAGGGAGCAAAAAAAAACCGCAGCGTATGCGGCTGCGGAATCATATCAGATCTGTGAATGCGTATCGAGCCACGCCAGGACGTCATCGGCGGTCGTGAAGCAAAGTCCGGTGCAGGTATCGGCACAGCCGTAATAGATCGCAATACGGCCGGTGTCGGCATCTGCGAGCGCAGCACAGGGAAATACTACATTCGGCACATCTCCGACGCACTCATAGAGCTTCTGTGGGCTCAGCAAATACTCTCTTCCGCGCTTCAACACCTTCCAAGGCTCGTCGCGGTCAAGCAGCGCCGCAGAAAAGCTGTAAACAAAGCCGTTACAGGACGTCAGGACACCGTGATAGAAGAGCAGCCAGCCGCGGTCTGTTTCAATCGGCACAGGACCGGCGCCGATTTTGGTGGATTCCCAGCTCATCGAAGGTGCCATGACATGCCGGTGCTTTCCCCAGTAGATCAGATCCGGTGACTGTGACAGAAAAATATCACCGAACGGCGTATGTCCGCTGTCCGACGGGCGGCTCAGCATCATGTAGTTTCCGCCGATCTTCCGCGGGAACAGCACCCCGTTGCGGTTGAACGGCAGAAATGCGTTCTCGGTCTGATAAAAGGTTTTGAAGTCAAAGGTGTAGGCCATGCCGATGGTCGGCTTCCAATCCATGGCATTGCACCATGTTACATAATAACGTTCTTCAATGAAGCAGACACGCGGGTCATAGCCGTACTGAAACGGCTGGAGCGACGAATCGCTGCGTACAAATTCAATGCGCTCCGGCGCGATTTGCCAGTGAATGCCGTCGTCGGAAAAACCGGCGTGCAGCTGCATATTCCGTGCTTTGTCATCCACCCGGAACACACCGGCAAAGCCGCTGCCGAACGGTACGGCTGCGCTGTTGAAGATGCTGTTGGAACAGGGAATCTGATCCCGCCGGATGACCGGGTTTTCTGTATAGCGCCAGAGGACGTCACTGCAATCAGTAGGTTTATCCTGCCAGGGCATATTGGGAAGCGGTGTTCCGCCGATGATTTTCACATTCATGATACTGTCCGCCTTTCCGCCGCGCGGGCGCGGCCTTTGTTCATATTATATCATGAACGGCGCTGCTTTGCAACGGATTATTTGTAAATTGACAGAAAATCATTGAGCGATAAAGTTAATTCAGAGTTGTACAGGTTATACAAATCCATGCTTGTATAATTCGCATCATTGAAGGTGCCGTCCGGTTTCATCAGATAATCGCCGTACCACAGACCGAAAAATGACCAGACGGATGTATCCAGCTGCATCATTTCCGGAGAGGGGAGCGCGCTGCATTCGCTCAGTGCCAGCAGCTTTCTGCCGTTGGTGAGTCGTGCCAGCGAGATATATTGCTCATAACGGCTTCCGAATTCCATGCGCGGCTGGAGATATACGTCTACCGATGCGATATCGTATGTCTGCTCCGGAACAAGATATGCGGCGCTCTGGCCGTTCCAGATCCAGATTAGATTGTGCAGTCCGTGATAGTCGGTCAGACGATGCCACAGGAGCATCCAGAGATTCTGGTATGCTTCACGTCCGGATGCGCCCCACCAGAACCAGCCGCCGCCCGCTTCATGGAGGGGACGCCACAGCACAGGAATATGCATATGATCGAGCTTTTTGAGCGCTCCCGCAATGCTGTCAATGTCTTGCAGAAGCAGACGTGCTTCCTCGGAGAGCGTTCCGTTTTTGACAGCATGATCCGCCTGCTCCGGCGTCAGCTTTGCGACGGATTCCGGATCCTTCCGGTACAAAGCATGATAGAATCTGAAATCTGAGCCGTCCGCGTATACAGATTCGGTTCCGGGCGCATTCCACTGCCACATCAGCCCGACAATGCCGTGCGTGTATACATTCCAGTCAATCGCAGCCTGAATCTGCTCGTTGTCACTGCCGGTGCCGAGCGTGCCGAAGCGGATTGCAGGCAGCTGTCCGGTGAGCTGATAAATCAGGTTCAGCTCACGGTTGCTGTTGTCCGATACATATTGACCAGTCAGCACGGTTTTGCCCCACTGTTCGCGCAGAAAAGTATAGAGCTGCTGCGCCTCCTTTTCAGCATCCGGGTCGCAGAGCTTCTCTGTCACAGAAAAATCCGGGCGGTATTCCGTATTGTCATTGCGGAGCATGATATAATCGAGATCCAGTCCGCCGTCCAGGCCGTCCAGCTTTAGCTGAACGTCACCTTCTTCCAGAAAGATTCCGTAAAACGTGATTTTCGTGAACTGACCTGTTCCGTCCAGCGTAAAGCGTGAGATCATCGTGTCGTCGATGCTGAGTGCGTTTTCGCAGGTCTGATCCGCAGCGGCACAGACTGTAATATCGTAATGCTGTGTTGCTTTGATGTGCAGCGGTATGATCATCGCCGCATCGGTATCGGCAGGCAAAGCTCCGACATATCCGTCTCCGCTGAACCCCTCGCGTTCAGCGCGCTGACACATCGGATTTTTCAGGTGCAGCGTTTCCGCTTCAATCGTGACCGATACCGGTGTCTGCCGGATATCCGGAATACTGATTTCCTTATTTACCGGTTCTTTGTCCGCGCCCGAAGCCGTGCCGGAAAGATACTGCTCATAGAGCGATTTTTCGCCGGTTGGCTGAATCGCACGGTCAAACGGCGTAAACAGAAACATGGCGGAAATCATCACAACAGACAGTAGAGTAATCAGAAAGCGTGAAAGGCTGCCTGTTCTGCGGGGCTCGTTCAAGTGCGGATCCGGTTTGCCTTACCGTACCGAAAAGCAATCTGTTTCAAGAAGCCTTTCGCCTCCTTTCAGTGTTTTTGTGTGATTATGCGGCTTTTTCCGTATTGATTTTTTCCAGCAGCGCGTTCTGCGCGGCCTCAAGCTGTGTATCCGTTTCGGATTCGGGATCGTATACGCTGAGCACATCCGGTTCCAGTCCGATTTCGTGATAGCAGGAGGTAATGCCTGTTTCATAGGTTGCCGTTGTCAGCGTGACGCCGCCGTCAGAAAGCGGGAGCGTTGCCTGCATGATGCCCTTTCCGAAGGTTTTTTCTCCGACGAGAATCGCACCTGCGTAATCGCGGAGCAGGCATGCAAACAGCTCGGACGCACTCGCCGTACCGCCGTCCACAAGCACGGCATATGGCATTTCGGTGCAGTTTGCATCCGAGGTGATAATCGTTTCGCGCGTACCGTCTTTTGCTGTGGAAAAAGCAAGCTCTCCCTCCGGCAGCAGGGGATCGGCCAGCTGCTCTAACGCGGAAAGCACGCCGCCGCCGTTTTGCCGCACATCGAAGATGAAGCCGACAGCGCCGTCCTTGATCAGCTGCTGGCGGGCAGATTCAAACTGCCCGACGGTAACGCTGCGGAATTTGGAGATGTAGATATATCCGATTTTGTGCTCCAGCATCTTCCCCATGACAGTCACCTCGTCAATGTGAACGCGTTTGAGCGAGAGCTTTTTCTGGCGGCCGGATTCCTTTTCCTGAATCCGCAGATTCACTGAGGTGCCGAATTCACCGGAAATCTGGTCGATTGCCTCAGAATAATTCTCTTTGACCGAGATGCCCTCGACCTCAATCAGCAGGTCGCCCGGCTTGATGCCGGCCTGCTCTGCGGAACCGCCCTCACTGACCTCCATAATCTCAATATCACCGTTTTCGTTCTGTGCAATGGATATGCCGATGCCGGTATACACACCGGCATTGATGTCCTCGTAGTCGTTCAGCTCTCTTGCACTTCGGTAAACGCTGTACCGGTCGCCGAGTCCTTCCACATAGCCTGCGAGAATGCCGTCCATGACATCGTCCTCCGGCACATCGCGGTAGAAATTCTCCCGCACGGCAGCATCCAGTTCATTGAGCCTGCTGTATTTTTCGGCAAGGCGGTCAACCTCTGTCACTTTGCCGTTGAAGGCCTTTCTGCTCATGGAAAGCGTGATGACAAAGGTTGCGGCTGCCGTCAGGGTCATCAGACTGATGACAGTACCGAGGGTAATTCGCTTTTTCAAGTCCAGATGCTCCTTCCGGAAAATACCGGAAACGGCAAGAGAACTGTCCGCCTCCTGCCGTTTATCCGCTTTTTTGAGATTTTGCTTTCTTTTTGTTCTATCCCTGTTTGACTGACCCGTATGGAATCAGGGCAGATAGTTTTGTGGGTTCACGCGGTTTCCAGAGCCGCTTCCGCCGGCGCGCACCTCAAAGTGCAGATGCGGCCCGGTGGAATGGCCGGTCGTACCGATGACACCAACCTGCTGCCCGACGGTTACGGACTGTCCGTCTGCAACCGAAATAGAAGCAAGATGGGCATACAGCGTATATAAGCCGTTGCCATGATCAAGAATCAGATAATTTCCGTAGCCGCCATTGCAGCCACAGTTATTATTCTCTTTTTTATAATTATGCGTGCAGAATGTCGGGCCATGCATCAGCACAGTTCCTGATGCGGCTGCACAGGCAGCCGTACCGTTGATACTGCCGTCACTGATATCAATACCGCCGTGGAAACTGGTCTTGCCTTCAAACGTACGGTATCCGTAAGAACTGCTGATATGATAATGTCCCGGCGCAGGCCATTGCAGCTTACTGCTGCTCTGCTGCGGCGCCGGCGTTGTCGTCGGTGCCGGGGTTGTCTGCGGTGCTGCGGTTACCGGCGCTTTGGTCGTGACGGGTGCAGCTGTCGAAGCAGGGGAAACGGGGTTCGCTGTTGTCACAGTTGTCTGGCTTTGCTGCTGACTGACAGGCGCCTGCGTGACCGCTGCCTGCCGCTGTGCTTCTTCCGCAGCTTTGCGTTCTGCTTCTTCCCGTGCTTTTCTGTCCGCTTCTTCTTTTGCCTTGCGTTCCGCTTCGGCCTTTGCCTTCTTTTCGGCTTCCTCTTTCGCCTTGCGTTCTGCCTCAGCCTTGGCGATTGCCTCGGCAATAAGTTTTTCCTGCTCCGCATCCAGTTCTTCGATGACCGCTTTGTATCCGGCAATCTGATCCTGAACCTGCGACTGCTGTCCGCGAATCGTCTGCATTTCGGCGCTGTTTTGTGCAGCCGCCTGATTCAGCTCCTCCTGTGATGCCTTGAACTCATCGCAGAGCACATTCATCTCAGTTTCCTGAATATTCAGCGTCTGCAAGCTGTCTGTAAGCTCCTGCTCACTTTCGCTCAGTTCGCGGATTTCGCTGCGCAGACGCTCAATAATGTCATTGTCATGTTTCGTGATCCGCTTGATAATGTCGATGCGGGAGAGAATATCGTAGAAGCTCCTTGCACCGACAAGTGCAGATAGAATCCCATCGTTGCCATGGACATACAGCGTGCGGATTCGCTTCTTGAACATATCCATGTCTTTGGCGACCTGTTCTTTCTGCTCCGCAATCTGGATTTCCAGTGTACCGATTTTATCTTCTGTATCTTCCATATTGACATGGAGATCCTGAAGCTGAGAGTCAATAAGTGTCAGCTTGTCGGTGATGAGCACGATCTGCTCGTTGAGCGTCTGCTCATACTGCGCTTTCTTGCTGAGATCGTCAGAGAGCGCTGCAAGCTGCTCTTTCTTTCTGTTAATCTGCTCCTGCTTTTCCTTTTTCTCCTGATTGATCTGTTCGATTGTTTTTGCCGCAGCCGAAACCGGCACAGATGACCAGACAGAGAGGGGAGCGGCCGCAGCCGTTACAGCAAGGAGTATTGCGGTGATGCGTTTTATTTTTCTGTTCATTTCAGGCTTCCTTTCCTGATGCGGACGGTTCACTTTATACTATGCAGGAACCGTCTGCGCTGTCCGGAGATCAGAACAGATACGCCTCCGGATCCACACGGTTGCTGGTCGAGTTTCCGCCGATACGCACCTCAAAATGCAGGTGCGGACCCGTGGAGTGACCGGTCGAGCCGATTACGCCGATCTGCTGACCGACGGTCACGGACTGACCTGACGAAACAGTCGGCTTGGCAAGATGCGCATAGAGCGTATACATGCCGTTGCCGTGGCTGAGAATCACATAATTGCCGTAGCCGCCGTTGCAGCCACAGTTGTAAGTCTTGCCGAAATTGTGTCCGCAGCCGGTCTTGACGAGAATGACCGTACCGGACGCTGCTGCGCAGGCGGCAGCACCGTTGATCGGGCTGGTCGTGCCGATAATGTCGATGCCGCTGTGATGCGTACCCCAGCGCGGACCGAATCCGCTGGAGATTTTATAATAGCCCGGTGCCGGCCAGGAGAGCTTTCCACCCTGATAATCCGGCTGCGGGTTGGTCTGTGTCGCCTGGGTTGCCTGTGTGGCCTGCGTCGCCTGTGTAGAAGGTTGTGTCGCCTTGGTGGTAGACTGGGTGGCCTGCGTTGCCTGCGTCACGGTCGTAGGATTCTGCTGCTGATTGGCAGGCGCCTGTGTGACTGCATTGTTCTTTTTAGCGTCCTCGGCAGACTTTCTGTCGGCTTCCTCCTGCGCCTTTCTGGCAGCCTCTTCCTTCGCTTTCCGTTCGGCTTCTTCCTTGGCCTTGCGTTCCGCCTCGATTTTCGCCTTACGCTCCGCTTCTTCCTTTGCTTTGCGCTCAGCCTCTTCTTTCGCCTTGCGTTCCGCTTCTTCTTTTGCTTTGCGCTCGGCTTCCTCCTTGGCTTTGCGTTCAGCCTCGGCCTTGGCGATTGCCTCTGCGATAATCCTTTCTTCTTCCTCTGCCAGTTCGTCCATGGTTTTCTGATCCGCAGCGATCTGAACCTTGACATCCTCCTGCCGGTCCATGATCTGCTGCATTTCGGTGCCGTTCTGCGCAGAAGCCTCGCTCAGTTCATCCTGCGAGGACTTGAATTCACCGTAGAGCACGCCCATTTCCGTTTCCTGAATATTGAGCGACTGCAAATTCGCAGTGAGATCCTGTTCACTCTTGGTCAGGTCGCGGATTTCATCGCGCAGACGGTCAATGATCTCATTGTCATGCTTGGAAATGCGCTTGACAATATCGACGCGGGAGAGAACGTCATAAAAACTCGTGGCGCCGACCAGAGCAGACAGAATGCCGTCGTTGCCGTGAACATACATGGCACGAATACGCTTCTTGAAAAGCTCCCGGTCCTTATCGACCTGCTTTTTCTGCTTTTCAATCTGCTCCTCCAGCTCAGCGATCTGCTGTTCCGTATCCTCCATATCAACATGGAGATTCTGGAGTTGCGTATCAATGAGCAGCATTTTTCCGCTGATCAGATCAATCTGCTCTTTCAGCGTCTGCTCATACTGTGCCTTTTTGCTGAGGTCGTCAGCAAGCACAGCGAGCTGCTCTTTTTTCTTATTGATCTGCTCCTGCTTTTCCTTTTTTTCTTTCTCGATTTCCTCAAGCGTTTTTGCTTCTGCGGGAACCGGGATATTCTGCCAGGCGGAGAATGAGGCAGCAGCCGTGGTCACTGCGAACAGCATCGCAAGTGTCCGTTTGATTCTGATATCCATTTGAAAGGCTCCTTACATATTAGCAGCGCGGTATTTGAGGTGTACGCGTGTCGAAAGTACACTTCCGATTGCGCCAATCAGCGAACCGGCAACCACATACGCAAGCGTCACCAAAGTGCCGATTTTGCTGTACGGAATCACATTGCCGAGGCCGATTGTGCTCAGAACGTCAAATCGTCCGAGCAGATCCACAAGGCTGTCATAGGAGAACCATGTCATCAGTGTTGCACAGCACCCCGCGAGGAAGCCTGTGATCATGCCCTCGATAAAGAACGGGAACCGGATAAAGCCCTTGGTTGCGCCGACGCTCTGCATGATGCTGATTTCACGGCGGCGGGAGAACACGCTGGCGCGCGTCGTATTCGAGATTATCACGACGGAAACGATCAGCAGTGCAATGATAATCGCAGATGCGACAATCGTGACGATGCGGCGCGCTTCTGTCAGCAGCTCAACAAAGGAGTCCGGAGAACTGACGGAATCGACGTCTGCGATCTGTTTGACCGCTTTGACGGTATCGTCCATCTTGGTGATGTCCGCAACCCGGATGCGGTAAGCATCCGGCAGAATCTGTTCATCCTCGTAGGAATCAAAGACCTCCGTATAATCCTGCATATTGGTCTTGAGGTTTTCCAGCGCTTCCTCACCGGTATAAAGCGTCACGGAGCTGACATTGTCCATTTGCTCCAATGTTTCCCCGATTTCCGCGATCCGTTCATCAGAGGTATCATCCAGCAGGAAAATGACAGCTTCGTTTTTATCCTCGATACCGCCGATAATCGCATTGATATTGATGTAAAACAGAACGGAGATGCCGACAAGCAGAAGGCTGACCAGCAGCACGCAGAAGGAGGCAAACGCCATTACGCGGTTCTTCCACACATTGTCGAAGCCCTGCTTTACAAGATACCGAAAACTACTGAGCTTCAACTTCTGCGCCTCCAATCACTTCGTCAAATACAACTTCGCCTTCGCTGATATTGATAATGCGGCCGCCGAAATGGCGCACCATTTCATGAGCGTGCGTGACCATGAGAATCGTGGTGCCGCATGCATTGATGCCCTGAAGCAGTTCTACGAGCTCATAGGCCAGCTCCGGATCAACATTACCGGTTGGCTCGTCTGCAATGAGCAGAGCCGGATCGTTGACAAGCGCTCTTGCCAATGCACAGCGCTGTTGCTCACCGCCGGAGAGCTCGCTCGGATAGCAGTCCGCCTTGTCCTGCAAACCGACGAGCGACATGACATAGGGCACACGTTTGCGGATCTGCTTTTTCGGTGCGTCAATCACGCGCAGCACGAACGCAATGTTCTCATAGACGGTCAGGTTTTCAATCAGGCGGTAATCCTGAAAGACAACACCGATCGTGCGGCGGAATTCGGGGATTTTGCGCTTTTTCAGCTTGATGAGGTCATAGCCGTTGACATAAACCTCACCCTTGTTCGCATCAAGCTCCTTCATCAGCAGCTTAATCAGCGTACTTTTTCCGGAACCTGACCGTCCGATGACGAAAGCGAACTCTCCGTCCTCAACCTTGAGGCTGACGTCGGACAGTGCTTCCACACCCGTACTTTCATAGGTCACGGAAACATTCTTCAATTCTACCAAGAATAATCCTCCTTTTGGACGTTGAAGGAAACAGCCAATCGCATTTTCCTTGAGGGGGAATGCTGTTTCTGGGACATCGTATGAAGGTTGATAATCAATTCTTTGAACATGGAAAATGCCAAACGAATACAATTCGTTCGGCACTCCCCAGCAACCATTTGCATGTAAATCTGATTAGAATTTCACAGGACTTGCAGACAGATATTTCTTCACCATCAGCGCGATTTTGAAGACGATTGCGTGATCGAATTCGCGCAGATCCAGACCGGTCAGCTTCTTGATTTTTTCCAGGCGGTAGACAAGCGTGTTTCTGTGAACAAACAGCTTGCGCGAGGTTTCAGACACGTTCAGGTTGTTCTCAAAGAACCGCTGAATGGTAAAGAGTGTTTCATGATCGAGGCTTTCGATGCTGCCGCGCTTGAACACCTCATGCAGGAAGGTTTCGCAGAGGGTCGTCGGCAGATGATAAATCAGGCGGGCGATGCCGAGGTTGTCGTAGCTGACGATAACCTTATCAGTATCAAAGACCTTTCCGACTTCCAGTGCCATCTGTGCTTCCTTGAAGGAACGGGCAAGCTCCTTGACGCCGATGACGCTGGTGCCGATGCCGACATTGACGCGGGTATAGAATTCACTGGAAAGGGTGTCTGCGATCGAGCGGGCCAGTTTCTCAAGATCCTTGCTCTCGACCGTGGACTTGATTTCCTTGACGAGCACGATATCGGTTTCCGTGATGTTGAACACGAAATCCTTGCTCTTGTCCGGGAACAGATTCTGGATGACATCGTAAGCAGAAATGTCATTGGCAGAAACGATCCGGATGAGGAACACAACGCGGCTGATCTCCGCATTGAAGTGGAGCTCACGCGCCTTGACCACAATATCACCGGGAAGAACATTGTCCAGCACAACATTCTTGATGAAGTTGTTGCGGTCATACTTTTCATCGTAATACTGCTTGATGCTGGACATTGCGATCGCAAGGATGTCAGCATACTTAGCAGCATTTTCGTCTGTTCCCTCAACAAACACCGCATAGTCAGGTGTTGTCCGGACGCCGAACGGCTTATAGGTGAAGCCGTCGCGGATGAACAGGTCGCCGGATTCGTTCATATCCATGGATACGAACTCGTTGGTGGTGCCGACCTTGTTGGGGTCACTGCACGCGATGATGGTAGCGGTTTCATCGACAACGCCGATGGTCGCATGAATGGTATCGTGCATCTGCACGACAAGTCCCTGAAACGGTCTGTTAGACATAATCTCGATCCCTTCGCTTTCTTCATGATATTTTCAGAGTGGGAGTGCCATGATCAAAGCGGAAAGGAAATGCCTGACTTTGCAGGTTTCACCCCGAGGAGTCGATCCCGATCTGAAACTATTACAAATTGTAACACATTTCCTCCACTTAATTGTTACCAAAGTATGAACAAACTTTGAATATTCCGTGATTCCGGGCATTTTTCCTATGTTTCATTGTGAAAAATACCGAATCGCACTGTTTGAATCGCAATTTTCAGCGTTTTATTTATTACAAAACGGTTACATTTTCTCCGGTGCTGTCACTTTCAGGATAGCCAGAACATTGCCGAGTACGCGGCAGGTGGCATCGCAGAGCAGCAGTCTTGCGTCACGCAGCTCCGGCGTTTCGGCGTCGCGCACCTTGCACGCGTCGTAGAATTTGTGGAACTGCGCGGCAAGATCGACCGAATACTTTGTCAGCCTGGAAGGATCCAGCTGCTTTGCGGCAGTTTCGATTTCGGCAGGCATCAGTGCCAGCTGGCGAATCAGCTCACGCTCGGCAGGGGAGCTGAGCAGGTCGAGCGCTGCTTTGTCTGCTGCCGGTACCGGAACGCCTGCCTCGGCAAGATTGCGGATCAGGCTGCAAATTCTTGCATGTGCATACTGTACATAGTATACTGGGTTCGATGAGGATTTCTCCACTGCGAGGTCGAGATCGAATTCAAAATGAGAATTCGCCTCGCGCAGATTGAAGAAGAATCTTGCCGCATCGACCGGAATATCCTCCAGCAATGTGACGAGTGTCAGTGCTTTTCCGCTTCGTTTGGACTGCTTGACGGGCTGACCGTCCCGCATCACGGCAACCATCTGCATCAGCACGACGGTCAGCCGGGAGGCATCGACGCCGAGCGCAGTCAGTGCCGCTTTCAGGCGCGGGACATAACCGTGATGATCCGCGCCGAGTATGTCAATCGCGCGGTCAAAGTTTCTTGTAACGAGCTTATTATAATGGTAGGCGATATCCGGTACAACATAGGTCGGAATGCCGTTGGAGCGGACAATGACGAAATCCTTGTCTGCACCGAGTGCTTCGGCTTTGAACCAGAGCGCACCGTCCTGCTCGTAGGTGTAGCCGCTGTCCTTGAGCTGCTGGATAATGCCTTTGACGCTGCCGTTCTGATGCAGCGTGCTTTCCGCAAACCATGTGTCATAGTGAATGCGGTACTGTGCAAGATCGTCTTTCAGCCCCTGGATGTTCTTCGGCAGCGCGAATTCCACAAGCGCTTTGCGGCGTTCTGCCTCAGGCTGCTGCGAAAGTGCCGTGCCGAACTGATCGCAGTAATTCTTTGCGTGTGCGATGATGTCCTGTCCGAGGTAAACGTCCTCCGGCATCGGGAAGTCCTCCGTGTTGCCGCAGTCGCCGTAAACCGCCTTGCAGAGCGCCTCGGTACTGTCAGTCTGCTGCATCAGCGCCTGTCCCTTGTCCGAGCAGAGCTGCATATAGCGCAGATCGAGCGATTTGCCGAATTTTTCAATCTGATTGCCTGCGTCATTGATGTAGAATTCGCGTTCGGTTTCATATCCGGCGGCCTGCAAAACCGAAGCAAGACTGTCGCCGATTGCACCGCCGCGGGCGTTTCCGACATGCATCGGGCCGGTCGGGTTGGCAGAAACGAATTCCACAAGCACGCGCTTTCCCTTGCCGATATCGGATTTGCCGTAGTCCGCGGCCTCCTCCGTTACATTCCGGATCACACCGGAATACCATTTCTGCGCAAGGAAGAAGTTCATGAAGCCCGGTCCGGCAATCTCAACCTTGTCAAAGGACGAGCCTTCCAGAACAAGCGCACCCTCAATCGCTTCGGCGATTTTGCGCGGCGCCATGTGCAGGGCCTTAGCGGATACCATAGCGACATTTGCTGCGAAATCGCCGTGTGTGCGGTCAGCGGGAATCTCTATGTTGAAGACCGGAAGCGGTTCCGGCGGAAAGACCCCCTCAGCGACAAGACGTCCCATTGCATCCATAATCAGGTTTTTGGCTTCTGCGGAAGAAGCTGATATATGATTCAAGTGCAGCACTCCTTTCATAGCTGTGAATTCTATGCATCAGCGGAATCAGCTGCTGCGCAGGCTGACCCGCAGATCAATCATGTTCTGGGCGGAATAGGCTTCTCCGATGTCAATAAGATACCGCAGATGCAGATGTCCGCCGTTTTCATCGAGCTCCGCGCGGATATCCAGCGCACAGAGCAGCATTTCCATGGTACCGAGCATGGTACTGTATTTGACGGGATGCGTTTTGCCCCGTTCCAGAATCATCAGTGCGTCGGCGAAGCCGGTCTTCTGAATCGTGACCAGTCCGTCTGCCATAACAGTGATGATTGTTTCGCCGCTGACCTCTCCGCTCTCGTCCAGCTCGGTATAGACGATTGTCGCTTCCTTCGGCGTGAACTGATAGGAAGCAGTGGAGTTCAGCTCTGATTTATCGGTTTCGCCGTCCGCGGTCTGTGTGCTCAGAATGCGGACAACGGCGTTCTCTTCGCGTTCTCGTTGCTTTTTTGCCAAGTGTGTGACCTCCGTGGTATCGTTCAGCGGTCTGCGTGTTCCACAGCCTGTTCGATCAGTTTTTCCAGCAGATACCGGAACCGCATACCGAGATCGCCCATCAGCTCAGGATAAACCGCATGTTCTGTCAGCTCCGGCAGCGTGTTGACCTCACCGAACAGAATGTCGCCGCGCTCGGTACAGTACAGATCAAACAATGCAAGCGAGCGGCATTCCAGCGTCTGGTAGGCTGTGATGGCCAGCTCCCGAATCGTCAGAACCGTTGTGTCGTCAAGATGCTCCGCCGGTACAACCAGACCGTCCTTCGTCAGCTCGCCGACAAAGGATGCAAACGGGAGGTCGTATCCGAACACGCCGATGCGGAATTCTCTGCCGTGTACAAGCTCCTCGACGAGAACCGTGCTATCCTGCGTGAATGCGCGCTTGACATGCGCAGCAAGCTCCGCGCGGTTAGCGGCGATGCCGGAAGCAATCGACGAATTGCTGCTGGCGGGCTTGACGTAGACCGGGTACTCAAGCATCTCCTCGATGCGCTCGTATTCGTGCTCCAGCCGGTTGAGATTCCGCTGGGAAACTGCCGTCCAGTGCGGCATCGGAATGCCCGCGGCAGTCAGCAGGGAATGTGTAATCGCTTTGTTGCGGCATACAGCCGAACCGAGGATGCCGTTGCCGACATAGGGAAGGTGAGAAAGCTCGCAAAGTCCCTGAATCGCGCCGTCCTCGCCGTACTTTCCTTGCAGTACAGAGAATACCACGTCAATCCGCTTGAGCGTATAGTTGCCGTCCTCCATGATCAGGATACCGCTGTGTGCAGGATCCGGGGAGAGGATTGCGGGGGAGCAGTCCGGGTTTTCGATCCATTTTCCGCTGCCGATTTCCTCGATCTCGCCCGGAAAATAGATCCATCTGCCCTTTTTGCTGATGCCGACCGGCACGATCTCATACTGATCATCCTGTAATGTATGCAGAATCGCAGCAGCCGTACTACATGAGTGTTCATATTCATTGGATGCGCCGCCGAACAGAATCAGCAGCCTGAGTTTTGCCATCGCTTTGCGCCCCTTTCAGGATATTACGATCCTGCGTCTGATGTTGGATTCTTTCGTTCTTTTGGGCATTTTGCCATTTGTGCATAATTCTGATGCGCTCGCGCAGAAACCAATGAAAAACGCTGAATCTCGAAAAAAGTGCGTGAACACGCAGAACTGGCATGTTTCGTCCTCTTTTTTCATACACTCCTATTTTAGCATACTTCACAAAAAAATGCAAGCGTTTTTTTGCAAAATCACAGATTTTTTTTGAAAAAATTTGCGGAACCGGTCTTTCACGGGGAAACTTCTTGCTTTTTTACACAAACCAGGCAGAACCATCTCAGGTTTTACGCATAATTTTCAGTGATTCTGTATGAAGTACGCAGGGAATGATTTCTGTTTCCTGTATCGGTATATAAAAAGCCGGACTGTGTCTGAGCCGATGGAATCGACGAACGACGGCAGAGCCGGCCTCCTTTTTAGCGCTTATACAGACAGATTATCGCTTTTTCGTATTTCTCCCATTGAACTTTTCCGGATAATATGTTATAATATATAGAACTGCGAATCAATGGCAGCACTCACGGAGGTACACTATGGATATTCTGAAACAAATTGCCGAGGAGCTGAAACTCCGTCCTGAGCAGGTGACGAATGCAGTCGCACTGCTGGATGACGGCAAGACCGTTCCTTTTATTGCCCGTTACCGCAAGGAGCAAACCGGCTCCCTGGATGACCAGACGCTTCACGCCCTGAGCGACCGGCTGAACTATCTGCGCAAGCTGGAGGAGCGTAAGCAGGAAATCTCCGATGCGATCACGGCACTCGATAAGATGACGCCGGAGCTTACAGAAGCGCTTTCCGCTGCAAAAACGCTCGTGGAGGCGGAGGATATTTACCGGCCGTTCAAGCAGAAGCGCAAGACGAAGGCATCCGTTGCGAAAGCGCGCGGACTGGAACCACTGGCGCTGCTGATTCTGGAGCAGAATCTGCGGACAAATCCGGAGCAGGAGGCTATGGCTTATGTCGATCCGGAAAAGGAAGTGCCAGATACAGAAGCGGCACTGGCCGGTGCCTGCGACATTATCGCAGAAACAGTTTCCGATGATGCGGAGCTGCGCAAACGGCTGCGGAATGTGCTTGGTCTGCGCGGCAGCCTTGCGGTCAAAGCCACCGATCCGGATGAGGACAGTGTATACCGCAATTATTATGATTATACCGAGCTGGTTGAAAAAGCCGCAAAGCATCGCGTGCTTGCGATCAACCGCGGCGAAAAGGAAGGCTACCTCAAGGTCAGCGTCACGATGCCGGACGGCCTCGGGGAACAGATTGTCACCAAGGCTTATGTGAAGAATCAGAGCGCGGCCGGTCAGCTTGTGGAAGCATCCGCACTGGAAGCATATAAAAAGTCGCTGCTCCCGGCAGTGCAGCGTGAGGTGCGCGCCGCGTTGACGGAACAGGCAGCCGAGCAGGCCATTACGGTGTTCTCCTCAAATCTGCGGCAGCTTTTGCTTCAGCCCCCGATGAAAGGCATGATTACACTTGGACTGGATCCCGGCTTCCGCACCGGCTGCAAGATTGCGGTTGTTGATCCGACCGGCAAGGTGATTGCAACCGACGTCGTACATATTACCGCGAATTCCAAGCAGGCGATTGAGCGCGATAAGCTCAAGCTGAAACGGCTGATTCAGCAGTATCATGTGGAGGCAATCGCCATCGGCAACGGCACGGCCTCACGCGAATCGGAGCAGATCGTTGCCGAGATTCTGCATGAGCTTCCGGAATGCAAAGCTGCATATATGGTCGTCAGCGAAGCGGGCGCTTCTGTGTATTCGGCGTCCAAGCTGGCGGCAGAAGAATTCCCGGATTATGATGTGGCACTGCGGAGCGCGGTTTCCATTGCCAGAAGATTGCAGGATCCGCTTGCAGAGCTCGTCAAGATAGAGCCGAAAGCCATCGGTGTCGGCGAATATCAGCATGATATGCCGCCCGCCAGACTGAACGAGTCCCTGACCGGCGTGGTCGAGGACTGCGTCAATGCGGTCGGCGTCGATCTGAACACGGCATCCGTCTCACTCCTGTCCTATATTTCGGGTATTCACAGCGGCATTGCGCACAACATTGTTGCATACAGAGAGGAAAACGGCGCGTTTACGTCCCGCAAGGGCCTGCTTAAGGTCCCGAAGCTCGGTGCAAAGGCATATGAGCTCTGTGCCGGATTCCTGCGAGTCCGAGGCGGCAAAAATCCGCTTGACAATACCGGTGTGCATCCGGAAAGCTATGCGGCGGCAGAAGCACTGCTGACAGAATGCGGTTATACGCTGGCGGATGTCGGCGGCGATCTCTCCGGTCTGAACGAGGCGGTCACGAAAGCAGGATGTGCTGCAATGGCTGCGAAGCTCGGCATCGGCGAGCCGACGCTCCGCGATATTGTCAGGGAGCTTCTGAAACCCGGCCGCGATCCGCGTGACGAGCTGCCGAAGCCGCTTATGCGCAGTGGTGACATCATGACCGCGGAGGATCTGAAGCCCGGTATGGAGCTGATCGGTACCGTGCGCAACATCATTGATTTCGGTGCATTTGTGGATATCGGCGTGCATGAGGACGGCCTTGTGCATGTTTCTCAGCTGGCAAATAAATTCGTGAAGCATCCGCTGGATATTGTCAAGGTCGGGCAGATTGTCCGCGTCCGCGTGATGGAGGTGGATGCCAAACGCAAACGTATCAGCCTGACGATGAAGGGCGTTTCGCAGGCGGATGTCGATGCCTGATCGTTGCGGAGGGAACCGCGGCTTTCGCGTATTCAATCGAAAGATCCGGTCATAAAATCGAGTCAGGCATCGTTTGAGAAGGAGATAACTATGGTATATATCACAGGGGATACGCACGGCGATTTTTCACGTTTTAAGAACGCGATGCTAAAAAAAGCGGACGCGAATGATATTATAATTGTATGCGGGGATTTCGGCTTTTTCTGGGATGACTCCAAAAAAGAGCAGAAGCTGCGCGAAAAGCTGATGAATCTCAGATACACCGTTGCCTTTGTGGATGGTTGTCATGAGAATTATGACATGCTGGAAGCCTATCCTGTTGAGGACTGGAACGGCGGAAAAGCGCGCATCATCGCACCGAATATTATTCATCTGCTCCGCGGAGAAATCTATACAATCTGCGGAAAACGGTTCTTTACATTCGGCGGCGGCCATTCCCAGGATTTTGAATACCGCACGGCGGAAAACTGGTGGGAACGCGAGCAGCCGACTTACGAGGAAATTCTCCACGCTGCTGAAAACCTCAAATCATACGATAACACGGTTGATTACATCATCACGCATGAGCCGCCTGCTTCACTGAAGGACTGTCTGCGTGTGGATATGATGCAGCGGCTGGAGGTGCATGCGTTCTTTGAGGATCTGACGCAGATCTGCACGTTCCGGCAGTGGTATTTCGGTAAATGCCACCTGAACCGCTATGTGCCGGTGAAGTATTACGCCGTGTTCGACAATATCTACCCGCTGCGGGATACGCAGGGCAAGGCACTCTCCGCACAGTACGATCCGGATACTGTCGCGGAGCCGGAGCCTGTTCCGGAGGAGGAATCATAATGCAGGAGCAACTGGAAGCCGGTCAGGAGGCGCTGGAACACACTACCGGTATATTGGCGTCGCTCGGTGAAAAGATTGTGGCGTTTCTGCCCACACTGCTGATTGCGCTTGTTGTTTTTCTGATCGGTGTGCTGATTGCGCGCTTTTTCGTCTGGCTGCTCCGCCATACGATGAAACGCGCCAAGGTCAATGCTGCTGCGATCAGCTTCGGTCAGTCGTTTGCACGGATTGTGCTGTATGTCATTCTCATCGTGATCTGCTTGTCACTGCTCGGCGTACCGGCCGCTTCTGTCATTACGCTGCTCGGTGCAGCCGGTGTGACGGTCGGTCTGGCGCTGCAAAACAGCCTGTCAAATCTGGCAGGTGGCTTTGTGCTGATGCTGGCCAAGCCGTTTCAGGCAGGGGACTATATTCTTGCTGACGGTGAGGAGGGCTATGTCGAAGCCGTCACGATTCTGTATACACAGCTGACAACACGCGATAACCGCAGTGTATATCTGCCGAACAGCATGGTATCATCAGGCGCGGTCATCAATCTCTCACAGAAGGGAAAGCTGCGTGTCAGCGTTTCCGTATCCGTTTCCTACGGCACGGACATCGCCGCAGCGAGAACCGCGCTTCTGGATGCTGTCAAGCCGCTGAAATACGCACTTGACAAGCCGGAACCGACGGTCACCGTGGATGCGCTTGCCGACAGCGCCGTGACGCTTTCGCTGAATGTCTGGGTCGGAAAATCTGACTATTTTACTGCGAAGCCTGCGCTGCGTGAAACTGTACTGCATGCACTGAATTCTGCCGGGATTACGATTCCGTTCCCGCAGGTTGACGTTCATTTGCCGTATAATACCGAAAAGGATGACAGAATATGAAAATTACAGATGCAGGAATCGACGCATGGCGGGAGGCCAACCCCGTGATCAGCTACGGCCATATCGTGACCGTGGAAGAGCGTGCCGAGGACTATTTCAGCTTGCAGGACACGGCGGATATCATTGATTATGTCAATTCCCGCACGCCGAGAGAGGAAATCTATCTGATGGCCGCCGTGACAGAATGTGCGAAACGTGCAGATATGCTTGACCGCTGGCTGTATTTGGAAGGGGAGTTTGATGACCTCTGGCATGAAATCAGCCGCAAGCTGAGAAAGCAGATCCGTTACGCGAAAAAAGCACAGGCAGAATCCGCCGGAGGTGCTTCATGAAGAAGAACAGTGTCCGCCGTGCATTGCCGCTGATCCTCAGCAGTTTGATTTTGCTTTTACTTGCGGCGGTTTTTATCGTATTACAACTACGGAATGACAAGGAGCTGCATGAGGCCGCAGAGCAATCTGTGCAGTCCGGTACGGAGCAGACAACGGTGACAGGCAGTTCGGAACCCGCTGTCAGTACGGAATCTGCCGCCGGTACCGATGCGCAGACATCCGGTGCAGAGAACAACTCCATTTTCGATGATCTCAGAGAGTCCATTCAAAACGCGCAGTCGAATCAGAATGGCAATACGCAGCCGATGAAACCGGTTGTAAAGCTGAAAACGCTGTATTATCCGGATTTCACCGAAGCCGGACTGGAAGCCGAGATGCTGACAAATCCGCTTCATCCAAGAATGAGAACCTATTCGATGCTGTTTGATTCAGAATCTGTGATTCTCAGCGAGCCGGTCAGTCTTTCTGAACTGACGGAGGGCGCAGATCAGGTCATGCTCTGGTTCTCCTATGATCCGGATCGGGTCGGTGACCGGCTCAGTCATATGCAGGTAATGCGCTTTGATCCGGATTCAGATACTGCGACTGATCCGTTTCATCAAATGACCGGCGCTGAAATTGACGAAGCACAGCACCGCATATCTATCGCGGTAAGCGAGCCGGGCGTGTATTATGTCTATGATACGAATGCCAATGAACGATTGAGCGGAAACCCGACGGATATACCGATGCTGTACCGGAATCCGACAGTTGGCTTTGAAATGGAATTTCCGGCTGAGGTCATGTTCATGCAGTACGGCATCAGCTTCATGCATATTGAGGAACAGTTCCTGCCGGATGAAGTTTGCCGGTACGACAACGACGGAGCAAGACATATTGCGCCGCTGATTTTCATACAGGACGGCACCGATCCCGGAATCTATGATTTTAGGATGGAGTGGGTAACAGACTGCGCAGGCGCAGACGCCGCCGCAGAGGCGTTCATCAGTGAATCGCTGAATCCGGAGGGCAGACGCTGCAAGGTTGTGCGGAATGATTCCGGTAAGCTGCCGGACGGAACATACCGGCGGCTGATTATGACGACTGCACCTGCTCACGGCGATTCACCGGCACAGGCTGAACTGTTTGCAGCATACGATCTGAAGCAGGGCGAGATCATTACCGTGCATTACGCATTGAATCCTGCTGCCAAGGAACGGCTGTACGATACGCTGACTGACAGCCTTGACACATTCCGTAAAACCGGAACTGCCTTACAGTAACCATAAAAACCGATCCCTCTCACATGGCAGAGGGACCGGTTTTCTGTTTTCTCGTATAAAAAACTCTGTGAACGAAGCAGCATCAGCTTTCCGTGAGCTTCTCCTTTGCCAGCGAGAGCATCAGCTTGATGCGGTTCTGCTGATTGACGCGGGTTGCGCCGGGATCGTAGTCGATGGCACAGATATTGGCGTCCTTGTATTTTTCGTTCATACCGCGGATCATGCCTTTGCCGACGATATGATTCGGCAGGCAGCCGAACGGCTGCACGCAGACAATATTGCCGTAGCCCTTTTCAATCAGCTCTGACATTTCGGCTGTCAGCAGCCAGCCTTCGCCCATGCATACGCCGCTGCTGATGGTTTCCTCCCCGAGCGCTTTCAGCTTCGGGAACGGAATCGGCTTTTCAAACTGCGGATAATCCTTCAGAACACCGAGCATGACCTTTTCCAGGCGCTCCACATACCACACGGATACCCTGCTGAACGTCACGCCCTTGCGGTCGCCGTAGAGCCTGTGGTTTTCCCTGACGATGTTGAGCGAATACATTGCAAAGCCGAGGATTCCCGGCACCATGACCTCCGCGCCCTGCTCAACGAGGAAATCCGGCAGATGATCATTGCCGAAATCAGCATATTTGACATACAGCTCTCCGACAATGCCGACCTTCGGCTTTACGGTTCTGGTGACCGGTACCGCCGCAAAATCGTCTGCAATCGCGCGGAAATTCTGCTTGATTTTCCGCATTGTCAGCCCTTTGTTTTCGCGGATCTGATCTGTGAGCTTCACGCGCCATTTTTCCATAATAGCTGCGGCATCGCCCTTGCTGTTCTCATACGGCACGACCTGATTTCGCAGCAGCATGATGTAATCGCCGTAGAGCCATGTGATCAGTCCTTTCAGGAACATGAGCGGAGAAATATCAAAGCCGCTGTTTTTTTCAATGCCGCCGAAGTTGACAGATACGACCGGTACATATTCCAGTCCGGCTTTTTTCAGCGCCTTACGCAGCATGTGAACATAATTCGATGCACGGCAGCCGCCGCCGGTCTGATAGAGCATCAGCGCGGTAGTTTTCGGATCATAGTCACCGGATTCGATCGCATAAATCAGCTGACCGATAACAACGATGGCCGGATAACAGGCGTCATTGTGGACATATTTCAGTCCCGTGTCAATGACCTTCTGTCCGGAATAATCGAGGAATGCGACTTTATAACCCGCATCGCGGAATACCGAACCCATCAGTGAGAAATGCACAGGCAGTGCATTCGGAATCAGGATCGTATGCGTTTTTTTCATTTCCGGTGTAAATTCCGGATACAGCTCATTGGTTGCCAAACTTTTTAACTCTCCTTTTTGCCTGCATCATAGCCCGCAGCTGCAAAGAGGCTGCGCAGACGGATCTTTGCAGCTCCGGCGTTCGTAACCTCGTCAATTTTCAGCTGGGTATAGATCTTTCCGGCCTTTTCCAGAATGGAACGCACCTCGTCCGTCGTGACTGCATCCACACCGCAGCCGAATGACACAAACTGCACGAGGTTGATCTGTTCCTCCGGCAGCGATTCTGCCACATATCTGGCGGCAAGATACAGTCTTGCGTGATAGGTCCACTGATTGAGGACGGTCGTGCGGAACGGATCGACGCGGCAGGCGATACTGTCCTCCGTAATCACCACGGCACCGAGTCCGCAGATCAGCTTGTCCAGTCCGTGATTTACCTCGGGGTCAATGTGATACGGACGTCCGGCCAGCACGATCACCGGGCGGTTCTCTTTTTTCGCAACTACGAGAAATTCCTCTGCCTTTCTGCGAACCGCGTCCATATAGCTTTCGTATTCTTTATATGAGGCGTCCGCTGCGGCTTTCATCTGCTTCTGCGTGAAGCTGTAACCGTACTGCCGCAGAATCTCGCGGAACTTTGCGGGGAATGCCCTGCGGTTGTGGATGCCGACAAAGTCGTGCAGATATTTGACCTCTTTCAGCGCCTTGATATTGATATTTGCGACCTCTGGGTAATACGCAACAACCGGACAGTTATAATGATTGTCGCCTGCGCCCTCGTTGACGTTGTAGCTCATGCAGGGGTAGAAGATCATATCCGGGCTTTCAGCGAGCAGCGCTTCGATATGTCCGTGCAGGAGCTTGGCCGGGAAGCAGATCGTATCGGATGGAATGGTATGCTGCCCGGAGAGATACAGCTTTCTGGTGGAATCCGGCGAAACAATGACATTGAAGCCGAGTGCCGTCAGCAATGTGTGCCAGAACGGCAGCAGCTCGTAGATATTCAGTGCCAGCGGAATGCCGACGGTCGGTTGTCCGGCTTTGATTTCGTTTTTGCGGTATTTCATCAGCAGCTGACGCTTTTCCTCATAGAGGTTATACGCGGCAGGCTGCGTTTTCAGCTTGAGCGGGCGGTCGCAGCGGTTGCCTGCAATGAATGTATGCGTTCCGCCGAACGAATTGACGGTCAAAGAGCAGTTGTTGTTGCAGCCTTTGCAGGTGATGGTTTTAACGGTATGCGTAAAATCACGAAGCTGTTCCGCATTGAGCACGGTGCTTTGACCGGTCGAGCGCTTCTGTGCGTAGAGTGCGGCGCCGTATGCGCCCATGATGCCGGAGATTTCCGGGCGGATGACCTCCTGATTCAGCTCCAGCTCAAATGCGCGGAGTACGGCGTCATTCAAGAATGTGCCGCCCTGTACAACAATATTCTTTCCGAGCTCTGAGGCATTTGCGCAGCGGATCACTTTATAAAGCGCATTCTTGACGACGCTCATGGACAGACCAGCGGAGATATTCTCGACAGATGCGCCGTCCTTCTGTGCCTGCTTGACCGAGCTGTTCATGAATACTGTACAGCGGGAGCCGAGATCGACAGGCTGATCGGCAAACAGACCGAGCTTTGCAAAATCCGCAATGCTGTAATGCATGGCCTCGGCAAAGGTCTGCAAAAAGGAGCCGCAGCCTGAGGAGCATGCCTCATTCAGGAAAATGTTATCGATGGCATGATTATGGATCCGGAAGCACTTGATATCCTGCCCGCCGATGTCAATGATGAAGTCCACATCCGGTTTGAATTTCTGTGCGGCCGTGTAGTGCGCAATGGTTTCCACAATGCCGCAGTCAATGCCGAATGCCTCGCGGATAATATCCTCGCCGTAGCCCGTGACGGCAGAGCCTGCAATCTGAATGCCCGGGTAGGTTTTGTAGAGATGGAGAAGATAATCGCGGATGACAGGCACGGGATTGCCTTTGTTGGACTGATAAATCGTATCGAGAATGTTGCCGTCTGCGTCGGTGACAGCGGCCTTGATTGTGGTTGAACCCGCATCAATACCAAGATACATATCCCCGTGCGGCTGATCAATATAGCGGACATGTGAAGAATTAGCCTTGTGCCGTGCACAGAATGCATCATAATCCGCCTGCGATGCGAACAGCGGCTGCGTGGTCATATAGCTGCCGGATGCGGTGTATGCTTCGGCGCGCTCTGCAAGCTCCGTCAGCGAAAAGACACGGCTGTCGCACTGCATGGCCGCGCCGTAAGCGACATAATACAGCGCGTGCTCCGGGCAAACGCCTTTCAGTTTCAGCGTTTCGTCAAAGCTGTCACGCAGCTTGTCAAGATAGGTGAGCGGGCCGCCGAGATACAGCACATTTCCGGCGATTTCACGTCCCTGTGCCAGGCCGCCGACGGTCTGATTGACGACAGCCTTCAGGATGCTTGCCGCGATATTCGGGAAGCCTGCGCCCTGATTGAGCAGCGGCTGAATATCCGATTTCGCAAACACGCCGCAGCGGGATGCGATTGTGTAGATTTTATCTGCATTTCCGGCCAGACGGTTCATCTCGTCCGGAGAAACGCCGATCAGTGTCGCCATCTGGTCGATAAACGCACCTGTACCGCCTGCACAGCTACCGTTCATGCGGGCTTCAAAGCCGCCTGTCAGAAACAGAATTTTCGCATCCTCGCCGCCGAGCTCAATCACGACGTCCGTCCCGGGGTTGAGCTTTGTGACGGCAGCACGCGTGGAGTAAACCTCCTGCGCAAAAGGAATCTCCAGAGCCTCTGCCAGTCCCATGCCAGCAGAGCCGGAGATCGTAACATGCATATTCTGTTCACCGGTCTGCTCTGTGATTCTGCGCAGATAGACCGCTGTCATTTCCGCAATGCGGGACATATGCCGCTCATAGGACGAAAACAGAATTTCATTCTGCTCTCCCAGCACGACGCATTTGATCGTTGTGGATCCGATATCGAGTCCGAGTCTTTTCATATAGAAACCGTGGCTTTCTGAAAAATATTTCCGGCTGCGCCGGAGTCTGTTTTTTACACTATTTTATATTATACCATATGATGTACGATTTGTAAACCCCTGATTTGTGCAGGTGTGTGGAAATAATTATCCTGAATTGTGCATTGTACATAAATATTTGATATGACATTGACAATATCACATTCAAATGGTATAATAATGATGAACCACAGTTCTTCTGTGACAAGGAATGAGAGGATGTATTTATGGGTAAATTACAGAGAATAATCAAACGTGCAGCCGGTGTATTGCTGGCGGCTGTACTCAGTGCGGGCTGTTTGCCGCAGCTCCCGCAGACAGCGAGTGCAGCAGGCGGCAGCTGCGGCACGTCAGCGAACTGGGATATTTCCGGTGACACGCTGACGATCAGCGGCAGCGGCGAGGTCACGCAGAACGGCTGGTCCGGAAGCCGCGATTCAATCCTGACGATTGTTGTTGAAAACGGCATTACATCGCTTCCGAGTTATGCGTTCAACGGCTTTTCCAAGCTGGAATCGCTGACACTGGCTGACAGCGTTACAACACTGGGGACTTATCTCTGCTCAAGCTGCAAGTCGCTGAAAACAATCCGTTTTTCGAAATCTCTGAAGGTAATCCCGAGCAATGCGTTTTCCAACTGCTCCGCAATCACAAAGCTGGAGCTGCCGTCCGGTCTTGTATCAATCGGCAGCTCTGCGTTTTACGGCGCGCTCGACCTTAAAGAGCTGACAATTCCGGACAATGTTACCACGATTGCTTCTGCGGCGTTTTTCGGCAATAATATCCAGTCACTGACGCTCGGCTCCTCCGTAAAGACAATCGGTGAAAGGGCGTTTGCGCAGTCCTGTTTTCCGTCTGTTGTGATTCCGGATTCTGTTGAAACAATCGGCAGCGGCGCAATCGGTGTTTGCTATGACTCCGTGCGAGCCAACGGCAGCTCTTTTTCGGGCAGCTATTCCGGTTCACCGAAAACGACCGTAATCTACGGCAAAAGCGGCAGCGTCGCGGAAACCTACGCCAAATCCGCTAAACTGAATTTTGTTGCGACTGACGTCAGTGCGCATGTGCATACATGGTCTGCGTGGAAAACAAAAACCGAAGCCGGATGCGAAACCGCCGGAGAAAAGGTTCGCACATGCAGCTGCGGTCAGTCCGAATCCCAGACGATTGCACCGCTCGGCCATAATATGAGCAGCTGGGCAACCCGCAAGGCTGCGACCTGCACCGAAAACGGTGTCAATTACCGCACCTGTTCCAGATGCGGTAAGGAGGAAACCCAGACTGTTGCCGCAACCGGTCATACATACGGCAGTCCGTTCTATACCTGGTCAGACGATAACGCCGAATGCACCGCAGAGCGCGTCTGTGCCAAGTGCAGCACTTCGGAGAAGGAAACCGTAAAAACGACTTACAGCATTAAAAAGCAGGCTGCTGTCGGCACACCCGGACAGGGCGCATATACTGCGAAATTTACGAAGTGGCCGTTTACGGAACAGGTCAGAACCGTCGAGATTCCTGCGCTGAATTCCAGTTGGAGTTCCCCTGAATATCAATGGTCGGCCGATTTCAGCAGCTGTACGGCAAGCCGCAAAGAGGCGAATACAGGCAATGTTGAAACGGAAAAGGCAATCTCCGAGTATGCAGTGCAGGTTCCAGCATCCTGTCTGAAAAAGGGAACCGCGGTTTATACAGTAAAGTTCAGCAATTCTGCTTTTGCAGCGCAGTCCCATACCGTCGAAGTGGAAGCAACCGGTCATGACTGGACACCGTGGACGGATGATGTCGCAGCCGGATGCGAAACAGAGGGCAGAGAAATCCGTACCTGTTCCCGCTGCGGTGAAACCGAGGTGCGCCTGTCAGACGCGCTCGGCCACAGCTGGGGCGGATGGACAGTGGATACAAAGCCCGGATGTGAAACCGCAGGACAGTATGTCCGTTCCTGCTTCCGCTGCGGCAAGAAAGATTATGTGCCGATTGAGGCGACCGGTCATAACTGGGGTGCCTGGAAATCCGACACGGAACCCGGATGCGAAACAGCAGGAAAAAATGTGCGCATCTGCGAAAACTGCGGAAAAAAGGAATATCAGGATATTCCTGCACGCGGACATGACTGGGGCGAATGGAAGGTCACACAGAACCCGACGATTGACAAGGAGGGCGAGCAGGAATGCAAGTGCTCCCGCTGCGGTAAAACACGCACGCAGTCGATCCCCGTACTGACAAGCTATGTGCTTTCTGTTTCTGCCAATGAGGGCGGAACGGTTTCGCCTTCCGGGGAAATCCGGGTTGCGGCAGGCAGCAGCCAGCGCATAACATTTGCACCGAACAACGGATACCGCATTGTTTCTGTCCTCGTGGACGGATCCGCAGTGACATATGACAACGGCATCACGGTGTCCGATGTACAGAACAATCATACGGTCGCAGTCGTGTTCCAGCAGAATGCACCGCAGATCGTTCGGAGCTGTATCGCCGTATCCGTTTCCCCGAAGCGCAGCATCTGGCTCAAGGATGAACCTGCGTATGTGATTAATGATTTTATTGTAAAAGCGATTGTTTCCGACGGCGGAAGAACCGAGGAGAAAGATATCACCCGTGATTGCTTCACCGACAGCAAGCCGGACAAGACCGAAAATGTAACGGTATCCTACCGCGGCAATGACAGTGCCGTTGCATCGTATTTCAGCAGCCACACCGTCAGCTGTACGGCAGAGGTTGCGCTCCGCGGTGACATTGACCGGAACAACAAGGTCGAGGTCGAGGATGCGATGCTCGCACTGAAAAATTATGTGAACGATGTCGCCGGTATTACAGAGCCGTTCTTGACCGACACGCAGAAGCAGATTGCGGATGTGGACGGTGAAGAGGGTGCATCGCTCAAGGATGCGGTCTATATTCTGCGGTACTATACAAACAGCATTGCAGGACTGAATCCGAAATGGAATGAAATTATCCGATGAAATCCCGCAATCCGTGAACGAAGCATTGACAAAAACTGAATGAATATGCAATGCCCCGGAGCGATTTGTCACGCTCTGGGGCAATTTTTTGGTATTTATTCTGACGACGATGATTATTCTTTTACCCCGCCTGTTTCCGGTGCAGAAAACCGCTGCATGACAAAATACAGGATGATCTGCGGAAGCATCGCCATGCAGCAGACGGCAAGCACGCGGTTCCATGCAAAGCCGCTGTCCGCATCCATGGACAGCTTGACAAAGACGGAGAACGGATACCTTGCGGGTGTTCTGACGTAAAGGAGCGGTCCCATATAGTCATTAAATGTCCAGAGCAGCTGGAGAATGCTGACCGAAACCAGAGCAGGACGGAGGATCGGTACAAGCACATACCAGAGCGTTTGCAGAGAATTGCAGCCGTCCAGCGCGGCTGCTTCATCGTATGCTTTCGGAATCCCGCGGAAAAATTGCATCAGCATGATGACGAGAACGGCATCACCTGCGAAAGCCGCAGGCACAATCAGCGGCAGATACGCGGGGGAATCTATCCAGCCGAGGCGGTGAAACAGCATAAACTGCGGAACATACAGTACCGTCTGCGGCAGAAATACTGTTGAGAACAGCAGCGCCGTCAGCAGCCGCTTTCCGCGAAACTGAAACCGTGCAAAGCCGTAGGCGGTCAGCGTTACGGAGATGAGCGTGAGCACAACCTTCGGAATCACAATCAGATAGGTGTTGCGCAGGGCACGCATCAGGTTAATTTGTCCGCCGTAATCCGAAAACGCCCTGCGCCAGCCGTCAAAGACCGGGTGCAGCGGAAAGATCCCAGCGGAGGCAAACAGTTCGGAATTGCTGCGGAATGTAGCGCCAATCAGCCAGAGCAGGGGATAGACCATAACAGCAGCGCCGACAGTCAGTAGCAGAAACCACAGAATTCGTACTTTCGCGCTGCAGGAGAGATGGATCACAGCGTTCCCTCCTCATCCGCAAAAAAAACGAGTTTTCGACGAAGCAGCAGAAAGAATGCGCTGATTGCGGCAGACAGCAGAAACAGCACCCATGCCAGCGCACATGCATAGCCCATTTCGTTGGCAGTAAACGCACTGCGGTAAAGCAGCAGGGAGATCAGCGTGGTGCCGCCGCGCGGCCCGCCTTCCGTAATGACGAACGGTGCGCTGAATTCCTGCAACGCTGCGCAAAATGCAAGAACCGTATTGTAAAATACCACCGGTGAAATCATCGGCAGCGTGATACGGAAAAAGCGCCGCAAGCCGTCAGCGCCGTCCAGTGTCGCGGCATCATAAAGCTCCTGTGGGATTTCCTGTAATGCCGTGAGAAACAGCAGCATCGGCGCGCCGAATTCCCAGACACGGAGCAGAATGATCACCCATAGTGCCGGATTCTGCTCTGAAAGCCAGGATACGACAGGCAGATGAAGTGCAGAAAGGATGCCGTTGATGAGCCCGCGGTCACGAAACATCGCTTTCCAAAGCACAGCCGCCGCAACGGAGCTGCCTAGAATCGAGGGAAGATAATACAGCGTCCGGAACGTACGGATTCCACGGACAGGTTTCGATAAAAGGACAGCTGTCAGCAGCGCCGCACCGAGTTTCAGCGGAACGCACAGAAATGCAAATTTGAGTGTCAGCCAGATCGCCCGGAGTGATTCATAGCCTGTCAGAATGCGCTCGTAATTCATCAGCCCGGTTTCTGTGATGCCGCGGAACAGGTGGAAATCGGTGAATCCGCAGACCAGTGAATACAGCATCGGAGCTGCCCGAAACAGCAGGAATCCTGCCAGCCACGGCAAAATATAAAGAATATGCAGTCTGCGTTTTTTGTGACCGGTCATATCATCCCTCCGCGGTGTCCGGGTTATATGCGCGTGCAGCAGCTTCTGCGGACATGAGGATGCCGACGCCTTTCGGGTCGTTGCTGACGACCGGCTCCGAGAGATAATACGCACAGCTGCCGTCGCGGTACGGCTCCCCGCCGAGCCCGGCAGATGCGCAGATATCAGTCAGCAGAATGCCGGGATCCGTGCGCCGCAGCTTTTCGGCTTTTACCGTATTCAGAACGGAAAGCCCGGTTTCATAATATGTACCGGGGAGCATTCCTGTCCCAGCGCCGCACATCATGGCATATGCTGCCATCAGGCTGCCGGACGTTTCTGTGTAGTTACCGGGGGAATCGGCGCGGTCAATCACCTGATAAAACAGCCCGTTCTCAGCTCGGTAATAAAGGAGTGCATCGACTGCATCTTTTAGCATTTCCGATAATTCACGCTTGATTGCAGACTGCGCAGACGGCAGGAATACAGCAGTATCCGTCAGCGCCATGAGCAGCCAGCCCATGCCGCGAAGCCAGAATGCGGACGAGCATCCGGTTTCCGGATCGGCCCATTTTTGTGCCCTGGATTCGTCAAGCCCGTGATAGTACAGCCCGTTTTCCGGATTCCGGAGGTTATTCCGGAGATACCGGAACTGATGCCGGATCAAGCTGAAAAATCCGGTATCCCCGTTCATCTCTGCATAGGCGGAAAAGAACGGAGCTGTCATATAGATGCCGTCGAGCCAGATTTGCTGCGGATAGATGCGCTTATGCCAGAACATGCCGCTGTCTGTGCGCGGATGTTTTTCGATTTCCGCTGCCTGCTTATGAATTGCAAGCCGGTACCGCAGCTCGCCGGTGTGCTGCCATGCAAAAAACAAAGCCTTGCTGCTCTGAAAGCTGTCCAGGCTGCACAGTGATTCCGGATAATTCCGGATCGTACCGTCCGATGCAATCCGTTCATTCAGATACTGCAAAAGAAAGGCAGCATATTCTTCTTTGCCTGTCATGCGGTACATCCGCTCGCAGCCGAGCAGAACGCAGCCGTCCTCATAATTCCAGTACGGCTTGAATGCATGATAGTCTGCAAGATATTGGTGAAAGAAAATCTCTGTCATGACGATTCTCCGCTGACGGCAGCCTGAATTCCGGCGCAGAGCCGTTCTGCCGCCTGGGAAACCGAATAGTCGCCGTAGCTTAACCCAGTAAATACATCCTCGTATACGCCGTTGACGCCTTTTAGGGATGCGTGCTCAAAATCCGGGTCGATCCGGAACTGCACCCAGTCTGTCATACACCGGTTGGCCTGAGCGGAAATATCCCCCAAAAGTCCCGCCTGGCTGCATATTTCATATGCCTTGTGATTCAGCGGAATCCCGCGCTCGGTGCCGAGTGTACGGACGATTTCAGAGTCGCTGATCAGCGCTGATATCAGTTCTGCACAGGCTTCGGGATACTTCGTATGTCTGGATATTGCGAAGCCGAGCGAGATTTTGGAGAAGCCTCCGTGATAGCTGCCCAGATCCTGAAAATATTCCCCGACAGTGAGTGTTTGCCCGCTGCTTAATGCGCTGATAAATTTTCCTGCTGAGGAGTCCCATTCAAAAATGCCGGCATATTTTCCGGTGATATAGTTTTCATCCTTGTCAAAGCTGTCTGCGCCGCCGCCTGCAATCTGTTTCAGCGGCGGGATGACATGATTCTGCTCCAGCGCCATGATCCGGCTGAGCCCTTCTTCGATTTCCGCCTGCGTGTATTGCAGCTTTCCGTCCGCAACCCATTCACGGCCGTACTCGCTTTGCAGCAGATACACAAGGAACAGCATCCGGTCATACCACCCGAGCGCCAGCGGATAATAATCACTGCCGAGTTTTTCCTGAAAGACGCTTCCGGCCGAGCAGAGTGCGGAAAAGCTGTCGGGAACCGGCAATCCGGCCTGCTGATAGGTCGTTTCGTTCCAGAGAAAGACGCGGCCTGTCCGGCTGACCGGAACCGCAAGCAGCTTGCCGTTCACGGTACACATTTCCAGCACATCCGGCTCATATTGCGTTAAGTCGATGATATTGCTGTACTCCCGCAAATCAAGAAAGCCGGACGTATCCGAGCTGTAATCCGTCAGCCAGTTCCGGTTGACCTGCATCACATCGGCTTCGGTTCCGGCGTAGAGCGCAGCAGAAGCAGCGTCCTCCCAGCCGCTCCATGCACCGTACTCGGTACGGACGCTGATATCCGGATGCGCTGCCGTAAACAGCTCTGTGGCTGTGATTGTCGCCTGATGTCTGGAATCCCCGCCCCACCAGGAAAACCGGATCTCCTGCTGACTGTCCGAAGACTTTTCACAGCCTGTTAGAGAAAACAGAATTGCAGCAGCAATGCAAAGTGCCCCCACACATTTTCGCATAACATACCCCTGTCGGCGGACATGAACCGTCCGCATTGAATTTACCGTTCTCATTATATCGGAAAACTGTTGTTTTGTCAATGTACAATGATCCGCAATATCTGACCGGTTGTACGGAAAACAACGCATTCTGGCACTTGACAAAATGCGCATTATATGGTATACTATTTTAGGATTGCAGAGAGGCGCCTTATCAGTTCGTCTGATAGGGCTGTTTTTATGTACGGCTGGATTTGTGCAAACCGTGTCGTTTGTCCGGTTTCCGGATGATTCTTTCCGTTTGCCCATTGCTTTTTTTGAAATTTTATGGTATACTGTGAGAGAATCAGGAAGAAAGGGGCGTTTCTATGCCGTCCGATCCGATACGGCAGGAGCTTTTGCTGCTCATGAAGCGTGCCGTATTTCTGAATATCGCTGCATATCTGATCAGCATCATTGCCGTCGGCGTGACGCTGCGTTTTGCGGCCGGGCTGCTGCTCGGGACTGCTGTGCTGTTCTGTACGCTGCTGCTGCTTCGGCTCAGCGTGCTGCACATGGAAGATGACGCAAAACGCTACGGTACGACCAGTCAGCGGCGGTATCTGCTGTTCTATGCACTCAGGCTGCTGGTATTTGCAGCTGCTTTTGCGGCAGCGCTGCTGTTCCGCACCCGGATTTCACCGGTTGCGGTCGTTGTGCCGATGCTGTATCCGCGCCTGATCTATACCATCGGTTCCCTGCTTTCGGGTACCGGCAAACACTCCCGCATAAAAAAGAGGTGAGAATCAATACATATGGCTATTATGGCTCTGCCTGCTTTTTTGCAGGGCTCCACTGAGCTGAGCGTCACCGGCCCGAAGGTCGTCACATCATTCAGGATTTTCGGTCTGACGATCAATCTGACCGAAACTGTCCTGCTCGAATGGATCGTCATGGCAGTCATTATCGGGCTGAGCATCTTCCTGACGCGCGGCCTGAAGGTGAAGGCCGTTTCCAAACGGCAGGTGATTGCTGAGATGGCTGTGGAGGCGATTACGAATCTTGTAAGCGATACGATGGGTAAACGCTGGCTTGCGTTTACGCCGTATATCGCAACAGTATTCTGCTTTTCGATCTTCGGCAGTCTGATCAGTTTGCTCGGCTTTCGCGCCGTGACCTCTGATTTTTCCGTGCTGCTGACATGGGCGCTGATGACATTTATCCTCATCACGGCGACTAAAATCAGGTTCGGCGGTGTCGGCGGCTACCTGAAGGGATTTGCAGAACCGATTCCGGTGATGCTCCCGATCAATATCCTCAGTGAGATTGCGACTCCGACGGCGATGGCGCTTCGTCATTTCGGCAATATCGCCGGCGGTTCCATCATCATGGGACTGATCTATTTCGGACTGACCGGTCTGAGTCACATGCTCCACTTGCAGGTTCCGGTTCTGACAATCGGTATTCCCGCGGTGCTGTCACTGTATTTTGACCTGTTTTCCGACTTTATGCAGGCGTTCATTTTCATCATGCTGACAATGGTGTTTATCAGCAACGCCGGCCCTGCTGACGATGAAGCCACATCGGCAGCGTAAAAATCTGTTACCAAAACCAAATTCAAATACGGAGGTTTCTAATTATGGACATGGGTGAAGCAATTATTCTCGCTGGCTCCGCAATCGGTGCGGGTCTTGCAATGATCGCCGGTATCGGCCCGGGTATCGGTGAAGGCTATGCTGTCGGTAAGGCTTGTGAGGCAATCGCAAGACAGCCGGAGGCTTCCGGTGCGGTTACCAGAACGATGTTCGTCGGCTGCGCCGTCGCTGAGTCTACCGGTATTTACGGCCTGATTATCGCACTGCTGCTGATCTTCCTCAAGCCGTTCACCTGATCGGCCACAGCAAATACGATAAGAGAGGCTGATACGGAATGAAGCTCGGATTTTTTTCCATTGATCTGGGAACAATCCTGTTTTCCTGGATTAACCTGATGATCCTCTTTTTTGCGTTAAAGCATTTTCTGTTCAAGCCCGTGCAGAAGATCCTTTCCGAGCGCCAGGCAGCTGTTGACCGGACGCTCCAGGATGCTGAGGATGCGCGTACACGCGCAGAGGCTGCGGAAACGGAATATACGGAAAAGCTGGCAAAGGCAAAGGAGGAATCTGCGGAGATGCTCCGCAGTGCGACAAGAAAGGCGCAGCAGCGCTCCGATGAGATTGTTGCGGGTGCTAAGGCAGAGGCTGCCGGCATCCTCCAGCAGAACCGGGAAGAGCTGGAACGTGAAAAGCGTAGGGCGGAAAGTCAGCTGCGCTCCGACGTTTCTGAGCTGGCTGTTCTTGTTGCGGAAAAGGTCGTCGGGCGTGAGATCAATCAGAATGATCACGCAAGACTGATCGACGAATTTATTGATTCGGTGGGTGATGTACAGTGAGCTCAGAGGTTTCTGCGGTTTACGCAAATGCGCTGTTCTCGCTGGCGAATGAGCAGGGCGATGCCGTCATGCAGGAAACGCGCTCCGATCTGCGCCAGACTGCTGTGCTCTTTTCGCTGAATCCGGATCTGACAAGACTGCTCTCGCTGCCGACGGTTTCCGTTGAAGAACGCGTCGGCATTGCGAAAAAGATCTTCGGGGAAACCGGTCTGGCCAGCAAGCTGCTTTTTCTGCTGATTGACCACGACCGCGTACCGTATCTCGGTGAGATTGCCGACGATTTTGACAGGAAGATGCTGGATTATCAGAACACCGAGGATGTGACGGTTACCACGGCTGTTGCTATGACGCCGGAGCAGAAGGAACGCCTGCGCGCTGCACTGTCCGAAAAGCTGCATAAGGTAATCCGGATTACGGAACGGATTGACCGCAATATTCTGGGCGGCGTCATCGTAAAGTACGGTGATACCCGCATCGACAACAGCGTCAAATACCGTCTGGATGCGCTGCGCGAGCAGCTCTCCTGAACGGACATGTCGGTTCGGCAGCTGCTGCCTGCCGGATCGCGCATTCTATTTTAAGAGGTTATAAGCATGAATTTAAGACCAGATGAAATCACCGGTATCATCAAGGAACAGCTGAAAAACTATGAAGCAAAGCTGAACCTTGCCGATGTCGGTACGGTGATTACCGTCGGTGACGGCATCGCCAATGTACACGGTCTGGAACAGTGTATGTCCGGCGAGCTGCTGGAATTTGAGGGCGGCATCTCCGGCATGGCACTGAACCTGGAGCATGATTTTGTCGGTGCCGTGCTGCTCGGCTCGGATCACAATATCAAGGAAGGAACTGCCGTCCGCCGCACAAAGCAGATTGTTTCTGTGCCGGTCGGTGAGGAGCTGCTCGGCAGGGTTGTCAACGCGCTCGGCGAGCCGATTGACGGCAAGGGGCCGATCCTGGCCAGCAAGCATATGCCGATTGAAAAGATCGCACCCGGCATTATTACGAGAAAATCGGTTCATGAGCCGCTCCAGACCGGTATCAAAGCAATCGACTCCATGATTCCGATCGGCAGAGGTCAGCGTGAGCTGATCATCGGTGACCGCCAGACCGGTAAAACCACGATTGCGCTTGATACAATCATGAACCAGAAGGACAAGGGCGTCATCTGCATCTATGTTGCAATCGGTCAGAAGCGTTCGACTGTTGCAAATGTCGTGGAACAACTGAACAAGGCTGGTGCTATGGCATATACAATCGTTGTTTCCGCAACCGCATCTGAGCTGGCGCCGCTTCAATACATTGCACCGTACTCCGGATGCACGATGGGTGAATACTTTACCGATCAGGGCAGGGACGTGCTCATTGTTTACGATGATCTGTCCAAGCACGCAGTTGCTTACAGAACGCTTTCTCTGCTGCTGAAGCGTCCTCCGGGGCGTGAAGCATATCCCGGCGACGTGTTCTATCTGCACTCCAGACTGCTGGAGCGCGCCTGCTGTCTGAACGAGAATTACGGCGGCGGCTCACTGACTGCGCTGCCGATTATCGAAACGCAGGCGGGCGACGTTTCGGCATATATCCCGACGAATGTCATTTCTATTACGGACGGCCAGATTTTCCTGGAAACGGATCTGTTCAATGCCGGTGTCCGTCCTGCGGTCAACCCGGGTATTTCGGTATCCCGTGTCGGATCCGCCGCGCAGATTCCGGCCATGAAAAAGGTGTCCGGCTCTTTGAAGCTGACCTATTCGCAGTACCGCGAATTGCAGGCTTTCTCACAGTTCGGCTCAGATCTGGACAAGGATACCAAGGAGCGTCTTGCAAAGGGCGAACGCGTGGTGGAGGTTCTGAAACAGGGCAAGAGCCAGCCGCTCTCCGCGCCGGATCAGGTTGTCATTCTTTATGCAGTTACCAATAATCTGCTGAAAGATGTCCCGGTCAGCAAGGTTGCGGAATTTGAAGATGCGCTTCTGACTGAGATCCGCGAAACACACAGCGAGATCACGGATTCCATCGCGGAAACCGGGAAGCTGCTGCCGGATACCGAAACTGCACTCAAAAGCGCGGTTGAGGATTTCGTGCTGCGGTTTGTCTGATCGGGGGGCATAGATTATGGCAGCTTCCAATATGAAGGCGATCAAGCGCCGGATCAAGAGCGTGGAAAGCACCATGCAGATCACCAAGGCGATGGAGCTGGTTTCGTCCTCCAAGCTGCGCAAAGCCAAGGAGCGTTCGGAACAGGCTGTGCCGTTTTTCAATCTGCTGTATCAGACCATGAGTGAGGTCGCATCGGAAGCGGTCGGCTTTCACTCAGCCTATACCGAACTGCGAGAGGACGGCGCTGCGCTGCTGGTGATCATGGCGGGTGACCGCGGCCTTGCGGGCGGCTTTAACCTCAATGTGTTCCGTCTTGCGGATGCCCGCATCCGGGAACTGGAACAGCAGGGGAGAGAGGTCGTTCTGATGACCGTCGGAAGAAAGGCGTCGGAGCATTATTCCAAGACGGCGTACCGGATTCTCGGCACCTTTGATAATGTCGGTGAAACGATCACGACCTATACTGCGCTGCATATGGCGAATCATATTGTTCACCTGTTCGAGCAGGGACATCTTGCGATGGTTGAGGTGTTCTTTACGAATATGGTTTCTCCGCTTTCGCAGGAGGCGCGGCAGATGCTGGTGATTCCGGTGCCAAATATGGAGCGGAATCCCGGTGTTCAGAGCCTGACCAATTATGAGCCGAGTCCCGAGGCGGTCTTTGATTCGCTGATCCCGCAGTATCTTGCGGGTATCCTGTACTGCACGGTCGTGGACACCTACGCATCCGAGCAGGCGGCACGGCGTATGGCGATGGAAAACGCAACTGACAATGCGCAGGAGATGATTGATGATCTCTCGCTGAAATACAACCGCGCGCGGCAGGCATCCATTACGCAGGAGCTGACTGAGATTGTGTCCGGTGCGAATGCACAGGGCTGATCTCCGCGGCGGATACATCTATAACAGAAAGTAGTGAGCTACCGAAATGGCAAACGAAGAAATCAAGCGCGGCGGCATCGGCAAAATCGTTCAGATTATCGGTGCAGTCGTTGACGTGCGATTCAAAAAGCATGAGCTGCCCCGACTGCTGAACGCAATCGAATGCAACAACAACGGGCAGCGCCTGGTGCTGGAGGTCGCACAGCATATCGGTGATGATATTGTGCGCTGCATTGCAATGAGCAGCACCGACGGCCTTGTGCGCGGCCTTGATGCGGTTGACACGGGCAGCCCGATCCGCGTGCCGGTCGGCAGAGAAACGCTCGGACGCGTTTTCAATCTGCTCGGCGACCCGGTTGATGAGCAGCCTGCACCCGAAACGCAGGAGCGCTGGCCGATTCACCGCGAGGCGCCTTCCTACGAGGAACAGGCCGCCAGCTCTGAGGTGCTGGAAACCGGCATTAAGGTTATCGATCTGATTGCGCCGTATCTGAAAGGCGGCAAGATCGGTCTGTTCGGCGGCGCAGGCGTCGGCAAGACCGTTCTGATTCAGGAGTTGATCAACAATGTCGCAAACCAGCACGGCGGTATTTCGGTTTTTACCGGTGTCGGTGAGCGTACCCGTGAGGGCAACGACCTCTATCATGAAATGAAGGACAGCGGTGTTATCGAAAAGACCTGTCTGGTTTACGGCCAGATGAATGAGCCGCCCGGGGCTAGAATGCGTGTTGCGCTTTCCGGCCTGACGATGGCGGAGTATTTCCGTGATACCGAGGGGCAGGACGTTCTGCTCTTTATCGACAATATTTTCCGTTTCACACAGGCAGGCTCGGAGGTTTCCGCGCTGCTTGGACGCATGCCTTCTGCTGTTGGCTATCAGCCGACGCTTGCAACGGAGATGGGCGCGCTCCAGGAGCGGATTACCTCAACCGGAAAGGGCTCGATCACATCTGTTCAGGCTGTTTATGTTCCGGCGGATGACCTGACCGACCCGGCGCCTGCAACGACCTTTGCGCATCTGGATGCAACCACGGTTCTGTCCCGTCAGATCGCTTCGCTCGGTATTTATCCGGCTGTTGATCCGCTGGAGTCGAGCTCGCGTATTCTGTCGCCAGATATTGTCGGGCAGGAGCATTACCGTGTCGCGCGGCAGGTGCAGACGATTTTGCAGCGCTATACGGAATTGCAGGATATTATTGCAATCATGGGTATGGACGAGCTTTCCGATGAGGATAAGCTGACGGTCAGCCGTGCCCGAAAGGTACAGCGATTCCTCAGTCAGCCGTTCTTTGTCGCAGAGCAGTTCACCGGCATGGAGGGCAAATATGTCCCGATTTCCGAAACGATCCGCGGCTTCCGTGAAATCATCGACGGCGAGCATGACGATCTGCCGGAGTCGGCGTTCCTGTTTGCCGGTACGATTGACGAGGTTGTTGAAAAGGCAAAGGCAATGGAGGAGGGCGCTGAATGAGTGCGTTTCCTTTGCAGATTATCACGCCGGAAAAGATCTTTTTTGAGGGTGAAGTTCAGCGCGTGATTATCCGCACCACAGAAGGTGATGTCGGTATTCTGGCCAAGCATGAGCGCTATGTCGCTGCGCTGCCGGCCGGTCCGGTCAAGGTCATTCTGGCAGACGGGACCGAACGGATTGCAGCACTGTCCGGCGGTGCGGTCAAGGTTTCGCCGGAGCAGACCGCGATTCTGGCGAACGCTGTGGAATGGGCTGAGGATATTGACGTAGACTGGGCAAAACGTTCCGAAGAGGATGCACGCCGCCGCGTGGAAAACAGCAAGGATCAGCAGGATCTGAAATTCGCGGAAATGAAGCTCAAGCGGGCACTGAACCGCCTGCGTGTTTCTTCGATGAAGGAATAATTCCGTATCTGTATGTTGCAGATGTGGGAGAAAGGACTGAGTTTTACCCGATGAAACTGTCACAGGTTCTCGGTACACTGACAATTCTGACCGGGTGCATATCTGCGCTTTTCTTTGCGGACGTGCCGAAGGTCATCAAGTACAACAAAGGCGACATCCGGAATTACAACACGATTGCACTTCATGAACTGAAAAAGGGCGACCTGGTGCAGGGGACTATCTGCCTGACGGACGGCTATATTGCTGAGGAGGAGGAAACCAAAAAATCCTTTGGTGTTGAAACCTCCAGAAATACAACCGCTCGTTTTTATGCACTCTATACAGACAACGGGAATTATGTCCTGTATCAGACCGGCAGCGAGTATGAGTGCAAGCGCCTGGATCAGATTGTTGACGAATATTTGCAGTATGAGGAGGCCGTTGAAGCACTGGAAGAATCTGACGGGGAGGAAGCAGATTATTCCGGTCTGGCGGTGCCGGAAACGGCGCTTGATTTTACCGGTGAGGTCGTTCAGATGCCTTCTGACCTGCTGCCGATTTTTCAGAATTGGTACGGTGAGGGATTTGAGGAGGTATGCGAAGGTGACGTCATCATCCGGACATCGAATTTCGGCCGCTTCTCATGGGTTATGTATGCAGCGTTCGGGTGCGCTGCGGGTGCATTGGTGATGCTTGCGCTCACAATCTTTGCGCACATCAGGGAAAAACGGAATCAGCAGTACGGAAACTGATTCAAATATTCATGCCAAAAAGAGGGGTTTGCGAATGAAAAGGATGAAAAAGCTGGCAGCCGTCCTGACTGCGGGGGTCATGCTGGCAATGCAGAGTCTTTCTATGCCCGCACCGACTGCGCAGGCAGTGGACGGCAATCACGATGACTGGCTTCATGTCGAAAACGGCAAGGTCGTGGACATGGAAGGCCATGAGGTCTGGATGACAGGCGTCAACTGGTTCGGCTACAACGTCGGCTCGCAGATCTTCGACGGCGCATGGTCGGCCAATGTCAATCACTGTCTGGATCTGATCGCGGATCACGGTTTCAATCTGCTCCGTGTCCCGATGTCCACTGAGATTCTGCTCCAGTGGAAGGCCGGAAAGCCGGATCCGATCATCAAGCTCAACGAGTACGAGAACCCGGAGCTGACGATCGAGGGCGAAGTCGGCGGCACACCGATGTACAGCTTTGACATCTGGAACAAGGTCGTGGGCTGGTGCAAGGAAAAGGGCATCAAGATCATGATCGACATCCACTGCGCAACGACGAATGCAGCAGGCCACAACTATGCGCTGTGGTATGACAGCAATTACAGCATGAACGACTGGCTGACCGCACTTTCGTGGTTCAGCGAGTATTACAAGGATGACGACACCGTCATCGCGATCGACTTGAAGAATGAGCCACACGGCAAAACAGATGACGGCATCTTCGCAAAATGGGACGGCTCATCTGATGACAACAACTGGCGCTATGCCGCAGAGCGCGGCGCGAAGGCATGCCTTGACCAGAACCCGAATCTGCTGATCATGGTCGAGGGCATCGAGGTCTATCCGAAGTTTGAGGAAGGCGAAGACTGGAATTCGCACTCTGTTGACTATACGCGCTATCCGTGGAGCCCGTATCACGGTGCATGGTGGGGCGCAAACTTCAGAGGCGCAAAGGATTATCCGGTCGATCTGGGTGAACACCAGAGCCAGCTCGTCTACTCTCCGCACGACTACGGCCCGCTGGTTTGGGAACAGGACTGGTTCCATCTTGAAGGCACAAAGCCGAACTGGACCAGCTACAAGTTTGACCGTAAATCTCTGCTCGACGAATACTGGCGCGACACATGGGCATATCTGGTCGAGGACAACATCGCTCCTCTGCTCATGGGCGAATGGGGCGGCTTCATTGACAAGGAGAATGACCCGTCCGGCGCAAACACGCAGTGGCTGACGCTGCTCCGCGATTACATGATCGACATGCACATCCACCACACCTTCTGGTGCTTCAACGAAAACTCTTCCGATACCGGCGGACTGATGTATGACAATTTCCAGAAATGGGACGACGAAAAGTACGCATTTGTTGAGCCTGCACTCTGGCAGGATGACAACGGCGTATTCATCAGCCTCGACCATGAGATTCCGATCGGCAAGAACGGACAGTCGCTCAGCCAGTATTACAGCGGCAGCACCGTTGTTGTTCCGAAGGTCACGACGGCTCCGCCTGCTGTAACAACTGAGCCTGCACCTGTCACAACACCTTCTGCCGTGACGACACTGGTATCGACAACATCCGCGACTGTTACGACGGTTGCTGAAACCACGCCGGCTCCTTCGACGCCGGAAAAGAAGCCGACGATGCTCGGAGATGCAAGCTGCAACGGCTCTGTCGCAGTTGAGGATGCTGTGATTATCTGCCGCTTTGTGTCTGAGGACAGAGGTCTGACAGTATCCGATCAGGGCATTGTCAATGCAGACTGCGACGGCGTCAAGGGCGTTACAGGTGACGATGCGATCATGGTTCTGAAAGTAATTGCAAAGATTCTGCTGCCGGAGGATCTGAAAGAGCCGGCATAAACTGAAATAACAAATGCAGGCGGCTGTTTTGGCCGCCTGCATTGCTTACAGGAGGATACTCTATGAATCAGGCACTTGAACAGGTTCCGGCCTCGGAGCGGATTCACATTGGTTTTTTCGGCGCGCGCAATGCAGGCAAATCCAGCCTTGTCAATGCACTGACCGGACAGGAGGTTTCAATCGTTTCCGACGTGGCAGGTACCACAACCGACGCCGTCTGCAAGAGTATGGAGCTGCTGCCGCTCGGCGCCGTGATGATCACCGATACTGCCGGATTTGACGATGATGATGCGGCACTCGGTGCGCTGCGGATCGAAAAGACGAAGCGAGAGCTTTACCGCACGGACATTGCAGTGCTCGTTGCAGATGCCGCAAAACCGCTCAGCGAAACTGAACAGGAACTGATTGCGTTATTCCGTCAGGAGCATACACCGTATATTCTTGCGCTGAACAAAGCGGATCTGCTTGATCCGCTGCCGCAGGCTGCCAATAAGAATGCTGTCTATACCAGCGCAAAAACCGGGCTCGGAATCCATGCGCTCAAGGAAATGCTCGGCGCACTGGCCGGGACGGCAGGGGAGGAGCGGTATATCATCCGTGATCTGATTGCGCCGGATGATCTGGTTGTTCTCGTGACGCCGATTGACGAATCTGCGCCGAAGGGCAGACTGATTCTTCCGCAGCAGCAGACGCTACGCGAGGTGCTCGATGCGCATGCGAATGCGCTGGTTGTACAGACAGAACAACTCACCGGACTGCTGCGCATCCTGCAAACGCCGCCGCGAATGGTCGTGACGGACAGTCAGGCTTTCCGCGCGGTTTCAGAAATAGTGCCGGAGTCGGTGCCGTTGACATCATTCTCGATTCTGATGGCGCGTTACAAAGGGTTTCTGCAAACCGCCGTTGCGGGCGTCGATGCATTAAAGCAGCTTCCCGACGGCGCGCGCATTCTCATTGCCGAGGGCTGCACGCATCACCGGCAGTGCAATGACATCGGAACCGTTAAGCTGCCGAATGCAATCCGGAAATTTACCGGAAAGACTTTCCGGCTGGAGTACTGCTCCGGCGGAACCTTCCCCGCAGATCTCACCGGCTTTGATCTGGTGATTCACTGCGGCGGCTGTATGCGGACGGAGCGCGAGTTGCAGTGGCGGATGCGGACAGCGCGCGCACAGGGGATTCCGTTCACGAATTACGGCGTGACGCTTGCGGCATGCACCGGCATATTGGAGCGGACGCTCATGCAGGGGGTTCTTCTGAAATAAGCTCGATCAATAACAAACAGCGGCTGTACCGTTTGGGCGCAGCCGCTGTTTTCATTTATATTTGTGCTTCACCGACCATAATGAATTGCCCGTTCATTCTAACGGTAACCTGAACACTGGTGCCGGCCGGAATCTCAGCCGGGAGATAGCAGGAAAAGCCGTTTGGCTGATGCTGGTCCAATTCCAGCGCCTCCTGTTCGCAGCAGAGGAACGCTTCATAACTCTGCCCGTTCCCTGTCAGGTATACGGCCTCAGCGTTTTCATATGCTGCATCAAACAGACCGTAAACATGAAGGTACTGACCGTTTTCTTCGGATGCAAGCCGGATGGGTTCAGCCTGATCGGACTGTTCCGCCGCCGGAATCTCAGCAGCCGGGGCAGGCATCTGCGGCGCATGCGTCAGCAGGTGATCTAAATTGCGCTCCACCAGCTCATACACAACGAAATCGAACGGCTGCATCGTAAGCATATCCATCGGGACTGCATTCGCGCGGACAAAGGTACATGCGGAAAACCGCTCTCCGAGCAGCGGAATCAGCGCACGCCCGAAGGAATCGCGGAACATCAGAAGCGTGCCGTTTCCGCTGTCACAGGATGTGCGGATCATCATATCGTCAATGCTCTGGATCCTGCCGACGTATTTGTATGTTTGCGGGACAGCATAAACAGCATTTGCATCCGGATTCTTTTGCGCAGGGGAGAGCATATCCCAAAGGTCACCGTCCCAGTCGCAGGTTTCCGTCCGTTCCGTCTGCGGAAAACCCAGATCATCCAGACCGAGCGACTGCATCAGCGTCTGGTATCCAAGCATGGCTCCGTCACCGTTCCAGTGCGTATCCAGCTTGTGGTACAGCTGCCGGTCAGCAGATTTCGCATTTCGCAGTGCGCCGCGCCAGTCGCAGACGCGAACGCCGGAATGTGCAAGCGCTTCATACAGCGCATCCAGATTATTTTTCTCACCGGTATGCAGATACCGCGCGGGCAGTTGTTCCGGATATATGCTGGCTTTGTTCGGCGCGGCGGCAAAGACCAGCTCAGAGCCGTTTGCGGATGCATAATCCTGCATCATTTGCAGATTATGAACGATATGACGGATCTCAGAATCGCTAAGTGTCCGGACGCCGGTTGCATCGGGAACGGTCGGCGTAAAGAACAGCCAGTCATCCTTTCCGATGATGACATCCTTTTCCGCGGACACATCGAACAGCTTACTCGTCAGCTTCCCGTAGGCGGTAACAAGCTCCGTGCGCAGCCCGAAGCGGTCACTGAACCATGCCTCGTACTGCATTGTAAAATCCCGGTTCAGCGTGCCGTCCTCGGTTTTCAGTACGGGCTTTTCCGCGAGCAGACGGTTTTCCGCCGTGACGGCTTCATCCTGCCCTGATTCATCTTTGTGCATTTCCTGTGCCGCCAGTTTAACAGCAGGAAAGGCCAGTACGCCGCAGACAGCGAAAACATAACAGAACCGGGCGGCATTTTTCAGTTTCTCAGACATACGATACCTCCCGATTCAGAAGCGGAAATAGATGAACGGATGATAGGTTGTTGCAGCAGCGTTCATCATACAGAGAATCAGCAGACCGGCCGTTATGACGGAAAGTGTCATTTCCGCGGGGAAAGAAGCAGTCTTTTTCGCCTTTGCTGCGACCATTTTCGGAACCGGTGTCGCGCCGATCAGCGCAAGGATGATCACAGTAACGGTCAGCGGCGTCAGCAGCTGCGTACACGCGGAAAGTGCTGCCATGGAGAGATTCTTCCCGCTGAACATGCAGACATAGAACCGGAACGCCTGCGAAACAGTATCGGCGCGGAAAATCACAAATGCACAGACAACAGCAAGAATCGTATACAGGTGCAGATACCATGTGCGCTTCGGCGGGTCCTTCTTGCCTTTGCGGACAATCGACTCGATATGCATGAGTGCGCCGTTGACCGCGCCCCAGAGGACAAACGTCCAGCTAGCGCCGTGCCAGAGGCCGGTACAGAGGAAAACAATCCACTTGTTCCGGATTGTTTTCGCTTCGCCCTCACGGTTACCGCCGAGCGGAATATACAGATATTCGCGGAACCATGTGGTCAGGGAAATATGCCAGCGGCGCCAGAATTCGGTAATGGACGCGGAACAGTACGGGTAGCGGAAATTTTCCGGGAACGCAAATCCGAAAAGCTGTCCCATGCCGATTGCCATATCACTGTATCCGGAGAAATCGTAGTAAATTTGCAGCGTGTAGCAGAATGCCCCGAGCCATGCCGTCGGCAGTGCCAGTGTATCGGTCATGCCGAATACGGTATCGGCAATCAGTCCGACCGTATCCGCAATCAGCAGTTTTTTGGACAGCCCGAAGATCATGCGGCGGATACCGGCAGCGGCATGTTCCGGCGTGGTGCGGCGCGATGAAAGCGCCTCCTCCACAGTCTGATAGCGGACAATCGGACCGGCAATCAGCTGCGGGAAGAATGCGATATACAGCAGCAGGCGGAAATAATTCCGCTGCGCCTTTGCCTCATTGCGGGAAACATCCATGATATAGGAAATCGCCTGAAAGACAAAAAAGGAAATGCCGATCGGCAGGCGGAGCTTCAGCAGGGGAATGTTCATTCCCGTCAGGCTGTTGCATGTTCCGATCAGGAAATCGGCGTACTTGTATAAACAAAGTACGCCGAGATCACCGATAATACCGAGCGGCAGAAAGATTTTCCGATATATCCCGCCTTTTCTGAGCAGCAGCGCGCTGACCCAGCTCCAGAGCACGACGCCAAGCATCAGAATGCAGGCGACCGGCTCCCCGAAGCCGTAAAAGATCAGGCTTGCCACGGTCAGCAGTGCATTTCTGAGCCGCAGCAGCTTGGCCGGGATCAGAAAATAGCACAGCACCGTCAGCGGGAAAAAGATAAACAGAAAGATCGGACTGCTGAAAGTCATAACAATTCCTCTGGTTTATTCTTTGAACATGTCGATTGCAGACACAACGTCGCCTTCAAATTCAAACTTGAGAATGCCGCCGTCGCAGTTGTAGCTTGTATTGAACTCACTGATAGATTCGCCGTATGCTGCGGTCACTTCCGCTTTCGTGCTGCCGACGCCGATGTTCTTCGGGGTGCGGATGCCTGTGCCTGTCACATAAATGCTCTTGACTGTTTCAACTCCGTTTTCAAGCAACGTGTGCAGCTCAAAATCCGGATAGACATAGGTAATATCCTTGCCGTTGACAAGGCAGCTGTCCGCTTCCGTTTTGGTATAATTCTTATTCTGCGCAACGAACGCAGAAGGATCACCGCCGAGCTTCAATGCTTCAAACGGATTGGAGGGCGTCGGATTCTCCTGCGGCGCAGGTGCCTCGGTCTGCTGCGGTTCGGCAGCAGGCGCTTCGGTTGTCTGAACAGCTTCCGCAGTGGTTGCCTCTGCCTCTGCCTCTGTTGTTGTCACATCATCCTCTGTTTCTGCCGTAGTCGTTTCGGCAGCAGCCGTTGTTGCTTTTTCATCCGCAGCGGTCGTTTCCGCAGCATCTTCTGCGGTTGTTTCAGAAACAGCCGTAACAGTCGTGGTTTCGGGTGCGCTGTCGTTTGATACCGGATCAGAACCGCAGGCCGTCAGAGAGGCTGCACAGATCAGGCCGCAAATAGCAGAAAGCACAAAATTCTTGTTCATGATAATCATCCTTTTCTTTATAATAAAACGGTTTTATACGGGCTCATAGGTTGCGCTGATCAGATCGCCCTTATGGTTGTATTTGGCATGCACATAGCCGCGGAGCGTATAACCGGTTCCGCCTCTGTTTATATCCATCTGGTTTTGCTCTGCCCATGTCAGATGCGACCGTTCATAACGGTAGGTCGGATCATAATTCCACCATGTTCCGTTGATATTGACCTGTACCCAGTAATGGTGCGAACCGTGCCATGCGTAGACAACGCGGGTCTGAAAACCTGCGCGCTGGAATACAAAATCAAGCGCAGCAGCAAGATAATAACAGATGCCCTTATTTCTGGAGAAGACGGAGTCAATCAGCTTGTCCCAGCCAGCATTCAGAAGCTGATCTGTGGTACGTGGCGTTTCGCCGTAATTATCATAGTAGTTCGGGCCGTAGAACGATTTATATACGCCGTTGACAGTCTTGTCGCTGTTGGCAATATACTTGTCAGCGATGATTGCACGCTGGCTGCGTGCAGAACCGTTCGCGTCGATCGTATAGCCGTCCACAGTCGTCGAAACGACCATGACGCCATCCGTGCCGAAGTAGCTGGACTGGTTCGGCAGTTCCTGCCAGCCGGTCAGCGCAAGGCCGTCAGCGCCTGCATAATACTTTTTGCCGTTTGCCGCGGTGTACAGACCGGAGGCGGTCTTGCCGTCTGCATTGAACAGATAGGTCTTTCCGCCGATCACGGTCGGCCCTGCTGCCATAATGCCGTTTGCATCAAAGTAATATTTGACATTTTCAATGGTCTGCCAGCCTGTGACGAGCATACCGTCAGCGCCTGCATAGGACTTGCTGCCGCTTGCCGCAGTGTACCAGCCCGTCGCAACGGAGCCGTCCTTATTGAACAGGTAGGTCTTGCCGTTGATGACAGTCGGGGATGCAGCCATGACAAAGCTGCCGTCAAAATAATACTTCTTTCCGCCGATGGTCTGCCAACCGGTCACGAGCACGCCGTCAGCACCGGCATAGTATTTCTTTCCGCTGTCGCTGTCGGTATACCAGCCGATGACGGGTTCGCCGTTCTGATCGAACAGATAGGTCTTGCCGTCTACCGTGGTCGGCGTTGCTTTCAGGCCGCCCTCCGGATCCACATAGTATTTCTTGTCACCGACGGTGATCCATCCGGTGCGGCTCTTGCCCTCGGAATCGAAGAAATAACGCGCAGTTCTTCCGTCCGCAGTCAGAATATCCTGAAAACCGATCTGCATGATGCCGTCTGCATTAAAATAATAGGTATCCTCACCGATCTTGTTCAGGCCGGTCAGCATAACGCCGTTTGATCCGAAATAGCGGATGCCCGCATCGGTTTCGGTAAAGCCGGTTGCCATGACACCGTCCTCAGCAAACAGATAGGTTTTGCCGTTGACCGTATACATGCCGGTATACATTTCGCCGGTTTCCAGCAGCTTATACTGCTTTCCGTCAATGACCTGCCAGCCGCTGAGCATACCCTTTTCAGCGTCAATATAATAGTGCTTTCCGTTTTCATCGGTAATCCAGCCGTTTACGACGCCCTTTTCCGGATCCGCCCAAAGGCGCTTTCCTGCATCCGTAATCCAGCCGGTCTTGATTTCATGCGTTTCCGCATCGTAGTATCTGGTAATACCGTCCGAAGCCTTTTGCAGACCGGTCAGCAGGATTCCGTCTTTCGTGAACAGATAGGGTTTGTCATCAATGACGGTTTCGCCGTCTGCACCGAGATAACACCACTTGCCGTCCTGGTTGGTCTGCCACTTGCTGCAAACGCCGTACTCGTCAAAATTCAGAACATCGACGTCATCCACGTTCTGTCTGCCGGTCAGCTTGCCGTTCTCGCGGGAAACATAATAGGATTCTCCGCGCCATTCCAGCCAGCCGAATACAGCCTCACCTTTTTTGTTATAGAAGTAGCGTTTGCCGTCAACTGTCTGCCAGCCGAGCTGCTGCGCCCCGTTCGGCGCAAACACATAGGTAACGCCGTCGATTTTGACCTCTTCGGTGACCTTTTTGCCGTCTGCATTGTAATAATAACGCTTGCCGTTTTCGGTCTTCCAGCCGGTCAGCTTTGCTTCTTCCGCATGGGCAGGCATCGCAAGCTGCGCTGCTGCGCAGAGGCAGACAGCAGAAATGACTGTCAGACTGAGGGTACGTTTCATTACTGAACACCTCTTTCCGGGATTTACGCAGCATTTTTGACCTGCTGCGCATAAATATTCACCATATTATATCACAGAGTCATATGTTTGTCAAGCATTCACTTGCGTTATGAACATGAAATTTTCCTTAACATGCGCAGAAGTATTTTTGTGGATTCGGCAAAGAGAAAGCAGCCCTCCCGGTTCCGGAAAGGCCGCATTCTTATATGCAGACATAGTCATCTGCGGTATTCACTGTGCGGAGATACCTGTCGATTGCTTCCAGAGACAGCTGCTCCCCGATGACGATCAGAACAGCCTGACCCTCAGGAACGGGCGCGGTTTCTGTTTCTCCGTTGACTGCGTTCAACTTATGCCATGCGCCGTCATCAGACTGAAACGAGCCTTTGATCCGGTGTATCTGCCCGCAGGACGGATCGGACAGGATTCTTCTGATGACCGGCAGCATTTCTGCGTCCGGGATGCGGAACCGCATGAAATAATGCACCGTGTTTTGCAGCGCCTCCGTGCGGTATTTCTTGACATAGGAGGCGTGCTGCCAGCCCGCTTCGGCAAGCATCTGGAAATCACTGTCTGTCAGGGAGTCCCAGTTTTTCGCAAGAATCTGCGCGTGAGAAAAGCTGCGGCTGCATCGGATGGTTTCCAGCGCGGGATTCAGCTTATTGAGCAGCGCCGCGACTGCTGCGTCAGGATCGTCGTCATTACGCAGCTTGCTGAGTACGAGCTTTCCGCAGCACGCTGCCTCAGATGCGAGCAGATACGCCGTTTCATCGGACATGTTCTGCCTGAGATGCGCATCGCAGACTGTCAGAATGCTGCCGATCTCATACCATTTGTCAAGCGGGGACTCATACAGCAGATCAAAGAACTCGTCCATGTCGAAAATGCCGGACGGCTCCACGATGATGCGGTCAAAATGCTGCATGCCGAGCGCAATCAGCTGTGTCCGGAACCGCCGCCTGTGGCAGTGCGGATCGTTGCACCCGGCGACGGTTTCCAGCTGGCAGTTTTCGCATTTCAGCTCCTGTAACAGCAGCATATCCACATTGACAGCGCCGAAATCGTTTTCCAGTACCGCAATGCGTTCGCCGCGGGACAGACAGTATTTGGCATATCTGAGCAGAAAGGTGGTCTTGCCGGCGCCCAGAATGCCGGTAATCAGGTCAATTTTTGTCAATCAGAAAGCAACTCCTTCCGGGTGATTGCGGTTATGCGGTCCTGCCGATCAGCATACGCTTCATCAAAGTCAGATCTGCCGCATTGAGGATCCGGTCATCATTGAGATCACCGGCCTCCCAGTCCGCGGGTTGTGCGCTGGTCGTCAGATACTTCGCCAGCTCGACAGCGTCGGCAATGCTGAAAACGCCGTCTGCATTGACGTCCCCGGCCAGTCTGCCGGAGACGTTTCCGGTGATTTCCGCCTCGCTGAGCGCGTAGGGATAAACTTCGATATTGTCAAGGTATCCGGTATATCCGACATCGTCACCGTAGAACGATTTTCCGAACAGCAGCTTCGTGTTCATGCCCATATCGGCAAGGCAGGTGTTCAGATCCTCAGTCTGTGCGGCGAGCGTTCCGTCCACATACAGTTTGCAGGCAGTCGGTGTGACCGCAAACACATATCTGTGCCATTTGGTACCGTCCAGATCATACCGCATACCGGTTTCACCCTTCCAGGTATCTACTGTGGTCTGGAACCGGAAATGATCTTTTGCAATCTTGAAAAACGCATATTTGTACTCGTCCTGTCCTGCTGCAAAGGTAAAGAAGTTCCCGTCGGATTCGGATTTCGCGTCCATACAGACCGTGTATTCCCGGCAGTTATCCAGCAGTCCGGGCGATACGGCTGCATAGTCATCCGCGGTGCCGCCGAAGTACAGAACATTGCCTTTCTCCGCATCCTGCTGTACTCTGGTATTGCCGTAAAGCGTCAGCACATTGCCGTTTCCGGTTGTATCCGGCATAGTTTTGCCGTTTGCCTGCTCAAAATCGTATGCGCAGCCGCCCTTTCGCGCAGCGGGCTCTCCGGCCGGGTTCCCGTAGATTTTGACTTCGTAAATTGTAGGGTTATACCAGTTGTTTGTCGGATTGTTCTGCAAGGTCGCGCTTTTGACATTCAGCCGGACATATCGCGCCTTGCCTGAAATCAGATTGCTGTTGAACCCGTAGGTCTTTGAAACAATTTCCTTACCGGTATCGGAATGGTCATAAACCGTTGTCCAGTTCTGCCCGTCTGTGCTGCCCTCAACCGTATAGGCATAATACCCCTCGGAACCTTTGCAGATATACCATGAGATCTGAATGTTTTTCAGCTCGCAGACACGCTCCAGATCGACGGTCAGCGTAAACGGCCACTTTTTTGAGCTTTCCACCGCTGAGAAGGATGTGCGGTAGGAGCCGTCAAACGCCTTGCACGGCGCATTCCAGCCCTGTGCAGGCAGCGACGAAACCGCGGGCTTATCCTGAGAGAGCAGCTGTCCCTGCTGCACCGGGTACAAATCACCGGTTTTGGTGCTGTACCTGAAATACGGATAGTAATCGTAAAATGCAAAGCTGTTGTCAAAATACAGCGGGCATAGCGTCGTACCGCTCGATTCCGAAGCGCGCAGCCAGCGGTACGCATGCATCAGATAGTTCCGATCCTGAAGATTGACGATCCAGCCGGACTGCGAGGAGAATGTGGAGGTGTTTCCGATGTCCCGCAGGCCGCTCCACGTACCGGCGATGTCCTTTGTGACGGCGTAAGCGCCGCTGCTTGGATACCAGCCCGCTGCCTGTGAGGTAAACAGGAAATAGTATCCGTTTTTCTTGATCATATTCGGAAATTCCCGGTACTGATCCGCGAACAGCTTTTTGACAATCGCAGTCACGTCGCTGTATTCGTAATTCATCCGGAAAATGTACATGGTTGCATTGGCGCCCTGTCCCTTTGTATTGGCCGCGGCAATCAGATAGCCCGTATGATCTGCGTCGTCGTCAAAGAAGATTGCCATGTCGCGCACTTCAATGTCAAGCGGATTGTACACATGATGCACCGTAAACTGACCGCCGGGCGTTCCCGTGATGACAAGTGCTTTACCGTCGCTGTACCCGTCGGGCTTTTCCCAGTGCGCCCAGACGACGACCTTATTGACATGTGCAAGATATTCGATATGGACAGATTCGATCTTGCAGCTTTCAAGCGCGCTGTTCTGCGAGGAATCCGCGACATTGCGCGCATTGCCGAACTGTTTTCCGTCAGTCGAGGTTGTTTCCTCCAGATAGATGTCGTTTTTGCCTGCATGCTTTTTCAGCGAGTAACTGTAATAGGTATAGCCGGATTTGTACCCGCCTGTTTCGTACACAAGAGAGCTGCCCTTCTGGTTATCGTAGGTACTGAGCCCGGAGGGGAGCATACACGGCTTCACCGACCGGACGCCGGAATAAAAAGCGCCTTTGTCTGTCACTGCTTTCAGCTGGTAGAAATATTCATTTCCGACAGTCAGGTCATCGTCCTCACAGGAGGCGCCGTAGCCCTCATAGATCGGAACAAATCCAGTTTCCGCATTCGTCGAGCGATAGAGCGTGTAGCCGCTGGCAGAGAGCGTCGTAGCCCACTGGATTGCGGCATGATCTGCGCGGTCGCTGTCCGGCGTACAGAACAGGCTGACAACCAGTCCGATCTCTTCCGAGATTTCAGCTGCGGCATTCTGTGTTTTTTCAGCTGCCTGAACCGGCATTCCGGTGAGCAGAACAGTCAGTGCGGTGACAGCTCCGGTGAACAACGCCGTCAGCTTCTTCCATTTTATTTTCATAGATTACCCCTTTCTTTCCCCCTGAAATTTCGGTCAGACGTTTTTCTCTGTAAATCAGTATAGCACATTTCAACCCGATTTGCAATAGCATATTCTGCGGCGAAAACCGCAATATCTGATGTATCATTGCTGTTTTCGCAAAAACAGGATAACAATTTGATATAAAAGTGCGGGATGTGACATACAAGTTCTCCGAAATCAGATATAATAGTATTATAAATAAGTCCGCATCCCCCTTGTGCGGACAACGGGAGGAAATCATCATGAAAAAAATGCGAGTCCCTGCAATGCTTGCTGCGCTGACGCTCCTGACCGGATGCGGCAGCACGGCAGCGCCGCACACTGCAACAGATTCTTCTGTCACCGAGCCCGCTGATACCACGGCTGCTCCGACAGAGGCACCTGCTCTGGACGGCTATAATCTGCTCTGGCACGATGAATTTGACGGTTCAGCTCTGGATGAAACCATCTGGAATTACGAGCCGCATGAACCGGGATGGACGAATGAGGAGCTTCAGGAATACACAACCTCAACTGACAATGTGTTCCTGCGCGACGGCAATCTCGTCATCAAGGCCATCAAGACCGAAAAGGACGGCAGCGACTACTATACCTCCGGAAAGGTCACTGCGCAGAACAAAAAGGATTTTACCTACGGTAAGGTCGTTGCGCGTGCAAAGGTTCCGGCAGGTCAGGGCCTCTGGCCGGCGATCTGGATGATGCCGCAGGACGAGCAGCATTACGGTCAGTGGCCGAAGTGCGGCGAAATCGACATCATGGAAGTGCTCGGCAGCAGACTGGAAACCGCTTACGGCACGCTGCATTACGGCGAGCCGCATGCAGAGCAGCAGGGGACTTACGTGCTCGACGGCACGACCTTTGCAGACGACTTCCACGAGTATTCCGTAGAGTGGGAGCCGGGTGAGTTCCGCTGGTATATCGACGGAAATCTCTATCACACCGTCAACGACTGGTTCACAGCCGTATCCGGTGAAGATGAAAAGCCGTACCCCGCGCCGTTCGATCAGCCGTTCTTCGTCCAGATGAATCTGGCAGTCGGCGGCACATGGCCGGGCAACCCTGACGCTACGACCGATTTCGACAAGGCGGAATTCCTGATCGACTATGTGCGTGTGTATCAAAAGCCTGAATATGATACGAACGTCAAAAAGCCGGAACAGGAATACCGTGAGGCGCTTGAAGACGGCAATTACATCTACAACGGCGATTTCTCCGAGGCAGAGGATCTCACGGACGATGTCAACTGGAAGTTCCTGCTGTTTGAGGGCGGCAAGGGCGCCGCAGAAATCCGTGACAACATGATGGTGATTACGACCGAAGACGAAGGCACCGTAGACTATTCCGTACAGCTGGTGCAGCCTGAAATGCCGATGATCAAAGGCAAAAAATACCGTGTGACCTTTGACGCATGGGCAGATGAAACACGCGACATCATCGTCTGTGTGTCCGCACCGAATGCAGGCTGGATCCGATATTTGCAGGATACCACGCTGGAAATCGGCACGGAACAGAAAACCTATACATATGACTTTGAGATGACGAACAAGGATGATCCGTTCGGACGTCTGGAATTCAATCTCGGTCACCGCGGTTCCTCCGCAACGGTATATCTGACAAATGTACGCCTGGAGGAAATTGAATCATAATGAATATGGAAATACATCATGTATTTCTGTATCCATTCCTCTCCCGATAAAATGCTCTTTTTAAGCCGAAAGCCACTCGCAAAACGGGTGGCTTTCGGCGTTTATACATCAAAATAGTATTTCCGCTGCAAATTCGCTCTGGTAACAGCCGCAAAATCATACTGTGTCATATATTCCCCGATAAACTGATGAATCGCGTGGGGATCGCCCGCAAGATAACGGTAATAATCACAGTCGATCTTGTCTGGAATGACACAGACGCCGCCTTTATCGCGGGATATGACATCCTCCGCGGAGATCTGCTGAAACGCAATGCACATTTCCGCGATGACCGTCCGCGCCATGCTTTTTCGTGTCTGCGTTGCGCCCTCGTCCGGCCAGAGATTGCCGATAATCATGTCATTCGTACAGACAGCGCCGCGCCGGTCAATCAGGTATGCGAAAAG